>Ga0207684_10000672_pt1 | contig 40596 bp, 41 predicted proteins | sample KBSK5501metaG_FD_184342 | JGI IMG/M metagenome (GOLD analysis project Ga0207684, IMG submission 184342) | Corn, switchgrass and miscanthus rhizosphere microbial communities from Kellogg Biological Station, Michigan, USA - KBS K5-50-1 metaG... | ecosystem: Host-associated > Plants > Roots >... | reverse complement strand
CCGTCCTGTGGGCGTTCGGGCACCGCAGCCGCGCGCGCGACGTGGCCGCTGCGGGGATGATCGCGTGGGGCGCGGCGCAGGGCGCCAAACGTCTGTACCGGCGCGCGCGTCCGTACGAGATGGATGACATCCAGATCCTCGTGCGCAAGCCGGCAGGACAAAGCTATCCGAGCGGCCATCCCGCAGTCGCCGCCGCCGTGACTCGCGTGCTCGAGCCGAACCTACGACAACCCGCGCGGCGCCTCGTGTCGCGCATCCCGCGCATGGTCGCGTTCAGCCGTGTCTACGTCGGGGTGCACTACCCAACAGACGTCATCGGCGGATTGCTGCTTGGGCGCGCGGTTGGAGACCTCTATAAGCGATACGGCCCCAGAGACTGACGCAGTTCTTTCGTCGGGCGCGAACACGAAGTGGATCGGGTGCGCAGGATGCGGTTGGGCGCGAAGCATTCATCGGGCCGATCTGGTTAACCAGATTTCGTCAATGCGTGCATCGATGTCCTACGTGGATGCGTACACCCGTTCCACATGACCGGGTGAAGGCTTAGTGATCGTGGTGCTGGTGTCCGCCGCCGCCGGACATCCCCAGAACGGGGAGACGCTTTCCCTTCAATGACGGTCCCTGCTTCGCGATCGACTTCGCGATCTCGATGATCGCAGCAGCGGCGGGGGAGTCCGGTTCTGTCACGACGACCGGCTTTCCTTCGTCGGCGCCTTCGCGAAGCCGCTCGTCGATGGGGATCTCACCTAGGAGCGGAACACCGAGGTCGTCTGCGAGCGTCTTCCCACCACCCTCACCGAAGATCCGGTGCTTCTCACCGCAGCTCGGGCACTGGAAGTAGCTCATGTTCTCGACGACGCCGAGCACCTGAAGGTTGACCTGCTCGGTCATCTTGCCCGCGCGCGCAGCCACCTTCGACGCAGCCTCCTGCGGCGTTGTCACGATGAGCATCTCCGCACCCGGCAGGTACTGCGCGATCGAGATCGAGACGTCACCGGTACCCGGCGGCATGTCCACGAGCACGTACTCCACGTCGCCCCAGTACACGTCGGCGAGGAACTGCTGCACGATCTTGTGGAGCATCGGTCCGCGCCAGATCATCGGCTGCTCGTCGGGAACGAGGAACCCCATCGAGATAACGCGGACGCCGTGGGCTTCCAATGGAAGAGCCATCCCGTCGAAGGCTGTTGGCCTGCCGGCTGCTCCGAGCATCCGCGGCTGGCTGAACCCGTACACGTCGACGTCGACGATCCCCACCTTGTAGCCGAGCTGCGCGAGCGCGACGCCGAGGTTCGCCGTCACCGACGACTTGCCGACCCCGCCCTTTCCCGAGGCGACGAGGATCGCACGCGTCTGCGTTCCCTGTTGCCAGAACGCGACCGGGCGCTCTTGCGCCTGAGGCTGGCCGGAGCGCAGCTTCGCCACCATGGCTTGGCGCTGCTCCTCTGTCATTACGCCCAGAACGACCTCGACGTGGCCAACGGCTTCCAGCTGGGAGACGGCAGCGGTCACATCTTTTGTCAGCTTGTCTTTGAGCGGGCAACCGGCGACGGTCAGCAAGACCTCGACGATCACGTTCGATCCGTCGATCGTGACGCCTTTGACCATGTCGAGCTCGGTGATCGGCTTGTGGATCTCCGGGTCCATGACCGTCGCAAGCGCGTCGTAAAGCTGCTTTTCGGTGGGCATCGGGCTCCTTGTTGCTGGGTATGACCAGGCTAGCACGGACGACCAGGGGTCATGAACGCGCGTTCGAGAAGCCCGTGCAGAGTTTGGAAACGCACCGCATAATGGATGCGAAGCGAAATGTAAGGCCCCCGGGGCGGCCAAAGCCGACCAGCTCCCCCACCGTCTTCGGGGGCCTCACCGGGCCGACCGACTCGATCCACATTCGGCGGCCGGTCCGGCGAGCAACCGTTGCAGCCTCGCTTCTACACTGGCCTTCATGAAGGTCGGTCTCGCCCTCCCGCACTACGACTTTTCCTATCCCTCCGAGCAGCCTGCAACCGTCGCATCCGTGCTTGATTACGCCCGCCGCGCGGAGGCCCTTGGCTTCGACTCGGTCTGGGTTTCGGACCACCTCTTCCTGGACTTGGCCAAATACAGCGGCCCGCCCAAGCGCTACGGCACGCCGGAGGCGACGACGATGCTCACGGCGATCGCCGGTGCGACGGAGCGTGTGCGCTTCGGCTCGCTCGTGCTGTGCGCGTCCTTCCGTCACCCCACGTTCCTGGCGGCCCAGATGGCCACGATCGACCAGATGAGCGGTCGCCGGCTCGATGTCGGCATCGGCGCCGGCTGGTACGAGGCCGAGTTCCTCGCGGCGGGGATCCCGTTCGGAACAGCCGCACAGCGGATCGAGCGGCTTGCCGTCGTGGCAGGCCAGCTGGATGCGCGCCTTGACCCGCGACCGCCGATCATCGTGGGAGGCAAGGGCGGACCGAAGCTTGCGCGCGTGGTGGCCGAGCATGCAGATGCCTGGAACGTCTGCTGGCGGATCACGCCCGACGAATACCGCGCGCGCCTCGACGCGTTGCACTTTGCGTGTGCGCGCGCACACCGGGACCCCGCAACCGTCGGCCTTTCGGTCGGGCTGTACACCTTGCTCGGCACCGATCAGAACGATCTCGACGCTCGCTATGAAGCGCTTCAGCGGTGGACGCCCGGAGGCGCGCTCGACGGGGTTCCGCTGGCGAAGCACGCAGCCGGTGCGCTCGTCGGCACGATCGACGAATGCGAAGCGACGGTGAAGGAGTTCGAGGCGCTAGGGGTCGGCGAGATCATCGTGTCGCCGGCGTCGCTTCCCTTCAGCGTGTACGACGACGAGCAGCTGGAGCTGGTCGCGCGCGAGCTGATCCCTCGTGTCCGGGGCTGATGGACCCTCGCGAGGCGGCACTGCAGGTCTTGCGGGACGACCCCGGTTCCGATCTCCACTGGACCGTCATCTGGGACCGAGCCCTGAAGGCCGGGTACGTCGACCCGTTCACTCAGCCCGACGCCCGCGACGCCGTGATCGCCGCTCTGGCGACAGAAGCGAAGGCTGGACGCATCGAAAAGACCTCGAAAGGCACGTACCGGCTGCTCGCGGAGGCCTGAGAGTCGCATAAGAGTGCCCTTCCGGCCATGTGGCTTGTGAAGGAATGCGACCATAGAATCGGCGAGAACCTGACCGCCGCGCCAGGAGAGCCATGACCAAACGCATCGCTCGGATCGCCGTCTGCTCGCTGATCGTGCTCCTCTCGGCATGCAATATGAACGTGCAGATCACGACCAAGGTGAACGGCAAGGGCGGCGGCACTTTGGGTCTGACGATCGTCTTGGACAAAGAGCTCCGAGACGTCCTCGAGGGATCCAACCGCGGTCAAGGGCTCGCGTCGCTGGAAAGTCTCTTCGGACGCCTCCACGACGAAGGGTGGGCGGTCACCCGGACCGAGCCTTCCGGCGGTCTCGACCTGCGCGCGACGCGTGCGTTCTCGGATCAGAAGACCTTCGCCACCGCGATGTCTGAGCTCTCGACCGGATCGGCGGGGGGAGCGAGCCCGCTCGGCGGGTACTCGCTCGGGTTCACGTCACAGGGCTCGTTCCTGAAGACCCGTACCGATTTCTCGGGCCGTGTCGACACGTCGTCACTCCGTCAGGTGATCGCCGCAGTCGTGACCCACGGGAATCAGACAGAGGCGAAAGCGTTCCTCGACGCGGCGTCGGACAACTTCCAGTTCGAGATCCGTGCGAGCTTGCCCGGTTCGGTTTCCGTCAAGAGCGGCGACGGCACCGTGACGAACGGCGTCGCTGTCTGGCGCCCGGCGCTCGGGTCGACACTCGACTTCTCTGCAACGTCATCGGCGATCAAGACGTCGTCGTTGCTTCTCGTCGGACTCCCGGGATTGCTCATCCTTGCAGGTCTCGCGTGGTTCATCATCGGGCGACGTCAGCGGCCGCTCATCGCCGAAGCGCCCACGCCGGCCGACCGGCGGCGCGATCGCATCAAGATGCCGCAGCCTGTCGAGCAGCTGCTCGCCATCGTGCCCGATCCTCCGTCGCGTACGGGGCCGGTCTCGGGAACCAACACGGTTATCGAGCTGGACGTTCCGGAACCGGTTCGGCCGGCAGAACCGACTGCATGACGATCAGGCGGTGACGACCGCCATGTCTTCAACCGGAGCAGCCGGCGGCAGCGGTGTCAGTACGTAGATCTCGCACTCTTTCTTCCACCGGTCGGCCGCCGCTTCGCCGTCCTTCAGATTGAGCCGCCTGCCCACGAGCAGGTCGCGCGCGATCTCGTCCCAGTGCGCGTCTTTCGACAAGACCTCGACGGTGCAGTCCACGTCGGCCACTTCCGACCGCTTGTCCTTCGAGCGCGCGATCAGGCGCACCGACGACGACTCGGCCAGCCCGGGTGCTTGCTGCTCGCCGGGACCGACCAACACGTAGACGCGGCCCTCCTGATAGCCGTACCAGATAGGCCACTCCTTGCCCTCTTCGTATCGCGGAACTTTCACCGGAGCAGCCGGCCGCTCGGGATCGATCTCACGCGGCTCCTTGAACGACAGCCACGCGATCGTCGACTTCGACAGAGCAGCGTCGAGCGGCCCCGGCACGATGCCTTCGGTGGGTGACTCCTGCTGCGCGACCTTGAAAGGGAAGCTCGCGATGACGTCGTCGAAGATGGAGTACTGGATGTGATAGGTGCCGGGTTCCGGGAAGCGAACGTCCCGCAGCTCGTTCTCGATGGTGCGCGGTTTGGACTCGCCGTCCAGCTCGAACTGCCGTTCCCACGAACCGAGGGTCTTCCCGTCGGCGTCGATGATGTCTAACGCGTCGATGTAGACGCCGCCTGGTCCGCTGATGCGCCGGATCACGAGGAAGGGGTACGCGATGTCGCCGCGCGCGCCCAAGAACACGACGTCGCCGGCGTTCGGGTCGGTCTCCGCGAGCACGCGATCGAGGATCCGGAAATCGTGAACGTTGACGTCGGGCACGGTAACTCCTTGCTCCTCTTGACGGTGCCTTTCGAGTGGCGGATCGGCGGGATTATAGCGGGGTGCCGGAGCGAGCCGAGGTGGCTGCCGGGGGGAAGCCTCGTAGTACGCTTGCGCACGATGGCGCAAGACGTGGAGAGCGAAACGCCACCTCAGGCCGAGCCCGCGGAGACGTACGTTCCGCAGGACATCCGCGCCGTGCAAACCATCAAGCACGAGGGCATGTTCTTGCTCTGCGACCGCTACGGCGACATCGCCGAGCGCAGTCCCGCGGCCCTCGGGCTGTACTTCCACGACACGCGCTTCCTGTCGAGGTGGGAGCTTCGGATCGACGGGCAGCGGCCCCTTTACCTCCACTCGGCGGCGGACCGGAACTACTCGATGCTGATCGAGACGACGTTGCCGCGCGAAGAGGTCGACGACCAAGGCCGCCGGAAGACGCAGAATCTCCAGGTCTCACGTCAGCGGCGCCTCGGCGCAGGGATGCACGAGACGATCCGGCTCTTGAACCACGGTTCGGTCGATCGCAACATCGAGCTTGAGATCGGTTTCGGCGCCGACTTCCTGGACGTCTTCGAGGTACGCGGCGTCGTGCGCGACGTGCGGGGGAAGCTTCGTGACCCCGATGTCGTCGGCTCTAAGGCGACGCTGTCGTACGACGGACGCGACGGCGTGGTGCGCTCGACGCGCGTGACGTTCGATCCGGCGCCGAGCGAGCTCGACGGCACGCGCGCGCTGTGGCGCCTCACCGTGCCGGCGAAGTCGTCGGTGACGCTGAACGTCGCGGCGCTGCCGGGCGTCGGCGATCTGGTCATTCCGGACGTCGGGCAGGAGCAGCTCGAGCGCGACTACGCGAGCTGGCGGAAGCGATGCACGCGGTTCCGTCTCTCGAACACCCAGCTCCAGCGGTATCTCGACCGCGCGATTCTCGATCTGCGGATGATGCAGACAACGTCCGCCGACGGCCTGCCGGCGATCGACGCCGGCGTTCCGTGGTTCTCGACGCTCTTCGGACGAGACTCGCTTCTCACCGCCTATCAAGCGCTGCTCGTCAATCCGGAGCTTGCGAAAGGGACGCTCGCCAAGCTTGCGCAGCTGCAGGGCGAGACGGTGGACGACTGGCGCGATGAAGAGCCGGGCAAGATCCTGCACGAGGTGCGCATCGGCGAGCTTGCCGCCGTCGGCGACATCCCACACACGCCGTACTACGGGTCCATCGACGCGACCCCACTCTGGCTCGTCGTTCTTGGATACGTCTGGAACTGGACGGGGGATCGAGACTTCGTCGAGTCGATGTGGCCACACGCCGTGCGCGCGCTCGAATGGATCGAGAAGTACGGCGACGCCGACGGCGACGGGTACGTGGAGTACAAACGCCGCTCCGGCGGCGGGTTGGACAACCAAGGCTGGAAAGACTCGTTCGACGGAATCTTGCACGAGGACGGCTCGATCGCGGAAGCGCCGATCGCGCTCGCCGAGGTGCAGGGGTACGTGTACGACGCGAAGCGCCGCATCGCGCGTTTGGCGCGCGCGCTCGGCCACGAAGACATCGCGGGGCAACTCGAGCACGAAGCCAAGTTGCTGAAAGAGCGCTACAACACCGACTTCTGGATGAACGATCTCAACACTTATGCGGTCGGCTTAGACGGCAACAAGAACCAGATCCGGTCGGTGACCTCGAATCCCGGACACGGATTGTGGTCGGGGATCGTCGATGATGCGAAGGCGATGCGCCTTGCTCGACGGCTGCTCGCACCCGACATGCTGTGCGGGTGGGGGGTGCGCACGCTGTCGGCTCTGAATCCCGGCTACGACCCGATCGGCTACCACACCGGCACGGTGTGGCCACACGACAACTCGATCATCGCGCACGGTCTCATGCTGTACGGGTTCGCAGATGAATCGAACCGTGTGATAAACGAGCTGGCCCTCGCCGGGGCGTTCTTCGACTACCGGTATCCAGAGCTGTTCTGTGGGTATGCGCGCGAAGACGTTCCTGTTCCGGTCGAGTACCCGGTCGCGTGCCGTCCCCAGGCGTGGGCGACGGGCGCGCCGCTGCTGATGATGCGCTCGTACGCTGGGATGACGGCCGATGCTCCCAACAAGACCTTGTCCATCGTGCGGCCCTCTTTGCCGGCGTGGCTCGAGCGCGCGGAGGTCATCGGTATAAAGGTTGGGGGCGCGCGCGTCGACCTGGCGTTCGTGCAAACGGGGGGAGCGACGGCGGTTCAGGTCACGCGGAAAGACGGCGACCTAGACATCGTGGTGCGTTACTAAGTCGTAACGCGAGGGCGGCGGCCTTCGAGCGCCCCGCGGTCTTGCAAGAACTCGTAGAGCCCCGCCGTTAGCTCGTAGTCGTTCAGCTCACCGACGGGAACCCACCGCGCCTCCGACGCGTCGTCACCGGGGGTCAGGTCGCGTGACTTCGGCCGCGCCCAGAAGTCCAGGATCACGTAGTGGTATTCGATCTTCCCCTCGTCGTCGGGAAGGATCCGCTCGGCGATCCCGGCCAGGCCTTCGACCTCGATGTCGACCCCGGTTTCTTCGCGCACCTCGCGCGCGATCGCCTCGCGGAGCGTCTCGCCCCATTCGACCCGGCCGCCCGGAAGCGACCATTGTCCGAGCGCGGGCGCGCGGTTGCGTCGGACCAGGAGCACCTCGGCCTTCTCCAGAACGATCGCTCCGACCGCGCAGATGGGTATGTCTGTGGTCACTTGCGCGAGGCTACCACGATAGGATTCGGCGCCGTATGGCTTACGACCAGGAACTCGCTGCGATGCAGGGTTGGCTCGATGCGACCGACAAGATCGCGCTCGAGCACTTCCGCGTCGACGTTCCCTACAAGAACAAGGACGACGGAACGCCGGTCACCGAAGCCGACTTGGCGATCGAGAACGTCCTTCGCAAGGCGATCGAGGAGACGTATCCGTCGGATTGCGTCGTTGGGGAAGAGGGGGGGACTGCCGGGGACCCCAAAGCCTCGCGCCGGTGGATCATCGATCCGATCGACGGCACGAAGAACTTCAGGCGAGGGGTGCCGATCTTCGCGACCCTGATCGCGCTCGAGGAAGACGGCAAGATCATCGCCGGCGTCGCAAGCGCTCCGGCGCTGAACACCCGCTGGTTCGCGCGCAAAGGCGGCGGGGCGTTCCGCGATGGGGAGAAGATCTCCGTGTCGAAGGTGAAAGAGATCGCGCTTGCCGAGATCTGTTCGGGAGGAGTCGGCACGATGGCCGACGTCGGTCTCGACGAACGCTTCACTCAACTATGTAAGAAGGCTGCTCGTCATCGGGGGTTCGGCGATTTTTGGGGGCACGTGCTCGTCGCTCAAGGATCGATGGATGTGATGCTCGACCCAGTCGTAAACGTCTGGGACTTAGCCCCGCTGAAGATCATCGTCGAAGAAGCCGGTGGGACGATGACCTCCGTCTCGGGAGAAGACAGGATCGACGCCGGCAGCGCGCTCACTACGAACGCGTCGTTGCACAACGAAGTTCTTGCAGCCCTGAACGCTTAGGTGCGCGGTCCCTGCGACTCGTAGTCGCCGACGGACATCGTCAGAACCTTCTGAATCTCGTCCTTCTCGCTCTCGCCGCCGGACCGGGCCCACCGCCGGAGATCCGTCAGCGACAAGATCCCAACGAGCAGTCCTCCGTCCACGGCAGGGATGAACCGCTGGTTCTTGTCCGTCATGGTGCGCGCCGCTTCCGCGAGCGTCGCCCCCGGTTGGATGACGGCGCAGTCCGCGTTCATCACCTCGCTCACGATGGCATCGTTCGAGGTCCGCGCGAGCTCTTTTTCGGTCAGCAGGCCGACGACGGTTTCGTTCTCCGTCACGACCGCTGCTGCGTCATTCGTCTCGCGCATGGCGCGGTCGACATCGGAAACGGCATCGCCCGGAGACACCGTTAACACTGTGGGCACCATCAAGTCACGTACCAGCATCCGCCATCACCCCTTCCAGGAGGCATTTCCCATATCGAGGCCGGCGAAACTAATGAGTGGTGGCGGAGGAGAACTTGAAGTCCCGCACCTTGACCGCGGGAGCGCGCGACCCGCCGAAGAACAGCTCGGTCGACGTCTCTGCCGTGTCCCCGACTGCCTCGACGTTGCGCAAGGCTTCGACGGCGTTCTGCGTGAACCGCAGGTTCTTCACCCCGTGCGCGAGCTTGCCGTCCTCGATCGCGAACGTTCCATCGCGCGTCATGCCCGTCAGCACGGTTTCTTTCTCGCTGACGACATTCGTGTAGTGGAACCTCGTGACGAGCAGCCCTCGCTCGGTGCTTGCGACAAGCTGCTCGAGAGAACGATCGCCGGGTTCCATGAGGAGGTTCAGCGGCAGTGGCCCCATCGTGTTCGGCGGTGGGAGACCGTGCCCGGTGGATCCGCGTCCGGCTTTCTTGGCCGTCGTGCGGTCCCACACGACGTCGCCCGCAACGCCGCGGTCGACGAGGACGACTCGGCTGCTCGGCGTACCCTCGAAGTCGAACGGCAGGCCCAACGCGTCTGGTGCGATCGGGTCGTCGACGATCGTCACCTTGTCGTCCATGAGCTTCTCACCGATCTTGCCGGCCATGAACGAGCGGCCCTCGAGGAAGGCTTTCGCTCCGAACCCGAGGTACGCGAGGAACTGAAGCAAGGTCGACGTCGCAGACGGTTCGAGGATGACGGTGTACGAACCGGGCTCGATGTCCGCGGGATCGCGCCCAAGCTCTGCCTTACGCACCGCGCGCTCGGCGAGCGCGGGAACATCCAGGGATGAGAGCTTGCGCTCCACCGACTCGGCGAACCCGGATGAGTTCTCGGCGATCGCCATGACCGAGCAGCCGGCTTGCGTCGACGTTGCGTAGGCGCGCAGCCCGGTCGATCCGGCGATGAAGACTTCGTTCGCGGTCGTCTCGAGGTAGCCGGCCGCTTCGATGTTTGCCGGGAACTCGTCGAGCGCGCGCGCGACGCCGTCGGCGCGCTCGGCCGGTGTCGTTGCCGCAGTTGCATCGTCCCAGACCTTCGCGTCTGGGTACGTTGCGGGGCCTGCGATGCCGGGGAAGTCTGGGTTGGCGGGCGTGACGCGCGCGATCGATTTCGCGGCCTCCAAAGTCGCGCGCACAGCGTCCGGGTCGAGAGACGATCCTGCCGCCACGCCGATGCGATTCCCGTCGACGACGGCCATCACGGCGATCGACACGGATTCACGCCACGTATTCTGGTGGATCTGCGACGACGCGAACCGCGTCAGCCCGCCGGCGGAGTGGAACGCGAGCACCAGCGCACCGTCGATGCCGTCGCCGAGCGCGATGCGCGCGGCTTCCTCGAACCGATCGGCGCCGAGGAGGCTCACCCTCGGACCCCGACCTGAACGTTCCGGAAGCGGCCCGGCGAGGTTCCGTGCGCGACGCGCGCGACCTGTGCAGGCTGGCCCTTCCCGCAGTTCGGCGTGCCGTACACCTTCCATTCGTCTTGGCCGCCAAGGGCGTCGCACGACGACCAGAACTCGACCGTCTTGCCCGCGTAGTTGGGGTTGCGCAGCATCTTTCCGAGCTTGCCTTTCTTGATCTCCCACGCGATCTCCGTGCCGAACTGGAAGTTCGTTCGCTTGTCGTCGATCGACCACGACAGGTTCGTCGTCATGTAGATCCCGTCGTCGGTCGTGCCGATCATCTCGTCGAGCGAGGACGTTCCCGGCTCGAGGTTGATGTTCGGCATCCGGATGAGTGGGATGACTCCCCAGCCGTCCGCGCGCATGGTGCCGTTCGAGTGCGGCTCCCCGATGACCGGCGCCGTCTCACGCGAGCTGAGGAACCGTTGGAAGATGCCGTTCTCGATCAAGACTTCACGACGCGACGGGACACCCTCGTCGTCGTAGCCGTACGAACCGAGCGCGCCGGGCAACGTCGAGTCACACGTGATCGTGATCTGATCCGATCCATAGCGCAGCTTCCCGCGGTCGTCGGGCCGCACGAAGCTGGTGCCTGCATACGCTGCTTCCATCCCGAGCACCCTGTCCAGCTCCAAGGGGTGACCGACCGACTCGTGCACTTGCAGACACAGCTGCGTCGGGTCCAGGACGATCGTCGTGATGCCCGACGGGCACTCGGGCGCCTTGTGGAGTGCGACCGCCTCTTCCGCGATGCGCGCGGCGTTGCCCGTCAGGTCCAGCGACCGGATGTGCTCGTACCCCTTGCACGCGAAGTGCCCACGGAATGAGTTGGGGAACGAGCGCTGCTGCACCTCGCGATCGCCGACCGCGAGCGCCACGAGACCGGCGCCCGATTGGATGACGACCTGCTCTATCCGCGCGCCCTCGCTGGTGGCGAGGAAGGAATGGCGCCGCCAGAAATCCATCGAGGTCTGAGCGATGGTAAGTCCCTGCACGCTCTGGAGCTCGGCAGAGGCCTTGAGGAGCAGGTCGATCTTCTCGTCGAGCGAGACCTCGAACGGGTCTTCGTCGACGGGGGTCTCCCAGAACGTCTCGACGGGCTGCTCGTCCGTGAGCTGGACGGGTGTACGCAACAGCGGCCTGGACGAGCGTGCGATCTCAACGGCGAGGTTGGCGGCCGCGTCTACTTCTTGACGGCCGAGCAGCGCGGTCCCCGCGAAGCCCCAGGCGCCTTCGACAAGGACGCGAACGCCGATCCCTGCGTCAGATCCTCGGCTGACTCCCTCGACGCGGCCGTTTTCGACGTCGATGGACTCGGAGTCTTCTGCCAGGTAACGCGCGTCTACGTAGGAGGCGCCGGCCGAGCGCGCGATATCGATCGCGCGCTCGGCAAGGGCTCGGACCTCGTCGTCCACCATGGCGGGGCTGTAGCCTACCCAGGCGACCAAGCCGTCACAATGGCCGGTTCTAGGAGAGATCGTGGACCTTGATCTAACGCCCGAGCAGGAGCTGATCCGGAAGACCGCGCGCGACTTCGCAGAGCGTGAAATCGCACCGTATGCGGCCGACTACGACCGCAAAGAGGAGTTTCCGCGCGCGATCCTTGAGAAGATGAAGCCGCTGGGATTCCTCGGCGCGCCGATCCCGACGGAGTACGGCGGCATGGGCGTCGACGCCGTTAGCTATGTGCTCATCATCGAGGAGATCGCGCGCGCAGACTCATCGGTCCGTTCGATCATCAGCGTGAACTGCTCGCTCGTCGGTCTGACGATCCTGAAGTGGGGGACCGAGGAGCAGAAGAGCGAGTGGCTGCCGAAGATCGCAAGCGGCGAGTCGCTCGGCTGCTTCGGCTTGACGGAGCCGGGTTCAGGCTCCGACGCGGCCAGCTTGCAGACGCGCGCGCGCCGCGAAGGTGACGATTGGGTGTTGAACGGCACCAAGATGTTCATCACGAACGGCACCGTCGCCGGCGTCGCGCTGATCATGGCGCAGACCGACCCGTCGCTCGGCGCGAAGGGGATCGCGGCGTTCCTGGTCCCGTGCGACACTCCGGGATTCAAAGCGAACGAGATCCACGGCAAGCTCGGGTTGCGCGCGTCCTCGACGGCGGAGCTCGTCTTGCAGGACGTGCGCGTACCGGACTCCGCGATGCTCGGCGGGATCGGGGACGGCATGAAGGTGGCCCTATCTGCTTTGGATAACGGCCGCGTCGGACTGGGAGCATCTTGCGTCGGGCTCGCCCAAGCGTGCCTCGACTCCGCGCTGTCGTACTCGAAGGATCGCAAGCAGTTCGGAAAGCCGATCGCCGGTTTCCAGCTGATCCAAGAGATGCTCGCGGAGATGCACGTTGAGATCGAAGCGGCACGGCTGCTCGTCTGGCGAGCAGCATCACTGAAGGACAAAGGGATACGGAACACTCTGGAGGCGTCGGTCGCCAAATTCTATGCGAGCGAAGCGGCGGTCAAGTGTGCGAACCTCGCGATCCAGGTGCACGGAGGGTACGGGTACATCGACGAGTATCCCGTCGGGCGATACTTGCGGGACGCGCGTGTGACGACGCTGTACGAAGGAACCTCGCAGATCCAGAAGCTGATCATCGGCCGGCACCTCACCGGCGAGAACGCCTTCTCATGAGATTCGACCTTCACACGCACTCCGATGTTTCAGACGGTGCCTTCGAGCCGGCGCAGGTCGTGCGCAACGCCGCCGAAGCGGGCCTCGACGGGATCGCGCTGACCGATCACGATTCGATGAGCGGCGTTGCGTCTGCGCGCGCGGAAGGAGAACGCCTCGGCTTGGAGGTCCTGACGGGGTGCGAGATCTCGGCACGTTGGGGCGACGTCTCGGTCCACATGCTTGCGTACAACGTCGATCCCGAAGACCCGCGCCTTGCCGAAGAGTTGCGCTGGATCCGGGACGATCGCATCGTGCGCGCGGAAAAGATGGTCGAGCTACTGCAAGGCTTGGGCGTCCCGATCACGTTCGAGATGGTGCGCGCCAACGCGAAGGGCGACAGCATCGGCCGCCCTCACGTCGCGCAGGCGCTCGTCGATCTGGGGATCGTGCCGACGACGCCCGACGCATTCACTGAGGAATGGATCGGCGAAGGCGGCCGGGCAAACGTGCACAAGAAGGCGCTGACCCCGCAGGACACGGTGGCTCTGGTCGCAGAAGCGGGCGGCGTCAGCGGCATCGCTCACCCGATCTGGATCGAGCGGGACCACGGAGCCAGCGCGGATGTTCTGATCGAGGAGCTTGCCGCCCTCGGCCTCGGTGCGCTCGAAGTGCACCATCCAGACCACGACGACCTGCTTCGCGCGCGCTTCAGCGCGATCGCCGACCGGCTCGGTCTGATCAAGACATCGTCGAGCGACTACCACGGCAACCAGCACGGCGGACGCTTAGGCGAGAACGCGGCGTCCGAAGAGGTCGTGCAGGCGCTGCGCCAAAGGAGTCGATAGATATGCTGACGGCCTGATGGAACCGATCGACCCGCGGCACCTTCCGCCGATGCCGGACCTGATGATCGCCGGGCCCGGCCAGCTGCACGACGACGACCTCGGCGTCCTGGGCGAGCAGCTCATCGCGCACTACGGCGACGTCTGGGTTCAGCTGCACAACGACACGGTGAACGCGGTGGGGCGCTTGCTGAACTGCACGGACCCCCCCTATGTGATCCCGGGCACGGGAACGACGTGCCTCGACGCCGCGGTTATGAATCTCTTCGAACCTGGAGAGACGGTTGTCGTCGCGCGCACGGGCTTTTTCGGCGAGCGGCTTCATGAAGTCGCGGAAGCGAACCGCTTGACCGTCGTTCCGATCGAGGTTCCCCTCGGAGAGCCCGCAGACCCGGTGTTGCTCGGCGAGGCGGCGGCGAAGAGCAACGCCGCAGGCGTGTTCGTCACCCATGTCGAGACGTCCACGGGCGTTCGTCACCCGATCGAGGAGATCGCGCGCGCGGCGCACTCGGCCGGCGCCATCGTGGTAGTCGACGGCATCGCGTCGGTCGGAGGGGAGCTGTGCGACGTCCATGGATGGGAGCTCGACTGCCTCGTTTCCTCGACGCAGAAAGGAATGGAATCACCGCCGGGTCTTGGGATCCTCGCGCTCGGGACGCGCGGACGCGCGCGCGTCGAGCTGATGAAGGAGCGCCCGCCGTCCTGGTACCTCGACCTGAAGCGCTGGGATTGGTATCGCGAGAACTGGCCATGGCACCCGCACCCCGTCACGATGCCCACGCCGCTCGTGCTTACGCTGCTTTCGTCGCTCAACCGGATTCTCGCCGTTGGGATCGAAGAGTGGGCTGCACAGCGCGCGCGCCTCGCGCAGCGCTGCCGCGAAGGGCTGCAGTCGATCGGCCTCGAGCCCGTGGCCCGCGCCGACGTCCAATCCAACATGGTGGTGGCTGCGTACGCGGACGACGCGACCACGATCGTCCCATTCGTGCTCGGTGAAGGGATACAGATCTCGGGCGGCCTCGCGCCGCTCGCCGGCAAGACGATCCGCATCGGCCTCATGGGGCGCACGGCGAACGAAGAGATGGTGGACCGGGTCGTCGATGCGGTCGCGCGCGCGCGCAAAGAGTCGCCCCGGTGATCGAAGCGCGCGACGAGCGCCCCCACGAGCACGGCGGGCGGGCAGGGTGGAGCGAACGGCTGTCCTTCGCCTTCTTCGATCTCGCGAACGGGTTCGGCGGGATCGCGCGCGTCGACCACCGCCCGGTCGAGAAGCGCGCGGACGGCACCATCAGCATCTTCATGCCTGAAGGCGCGATCGCAACCGTGTTCGCGAAGGAGCAGATCGCCGACTCCGGTGGCTCTTCGGTCGCACGCATCCACCTTGATCCCTACGAGGCGCTCACGAAATGGCGTATCCGCTGCAAGGACATCGCACTCGTGTTCCCGAACGCGTCGGCGAGCGGCCTCCCGAAGACCGGCGAGCGGCACGGCGCCGCCGCACCCATCGATATGGAGCTCACATTTGAGACGTGGATGCCACCGGCGGGTTCGATCGACCGTCAAACCAATGTCGACGAGCTGAACTATGTGCGCACCACGTCGACGGGTCATTTCGAGCAGGCCGGCCGTTACCACGGGAAGATCCGCGTCGGCGGCAGGCAAACGTCGTTCGAAGGAAGCGGTGTGCGCGACAAGACCTGGGGGCCGGTCGATCAGACCGCACATCACAGCGCGCAGTGGTTCGCCGTTGGGTTCGGCCCGACGCTGGCGTTCGGCGCGCGCGCGATGTCGTTCGGATCCAAAGGCCTCCACTCTGGATGGGTTCTGCGCGAGGGCGACGTGCGCGCGCTCAGCTCGTGCCGCGTCGAGTCCGAGTACGAAGGGCGCGCGTTCCGCACGGCGAACCTGAAGCTGGTCGACGACCAAGGGGACGGCTACGAGATCACAGCCGAGTCTCTGTTCGCGTTGCCGATGCGCGAAGGGAAGGCCCGCATCCACCAAGCGATGACGCGATTCCGAATCGGGGACCGGGAAGCACTCGGTCTCGCGGAGTATGTGGAGAACGGTTGACCCAGATCGCGGCCTTGGCGGCGGGAGAGTGGCCCCTCCGCACGGACCTACTGCGTAGCGAGGCCGACGCCTACATCGCAGACGCGCGCGTCTCCGAGGTGCGGCCTTTACCTACGCGGTGCCCGCCGTGGACGGTCGACGACCTCACCAAGCATCTGGCCGCCACGTTCCATCGCTACGTCGAGCTGCTTCGCCGCAGCAGAACCGGAGACTTCCGGCCGCCGTTCGCACCGGAGGATCTTCCCGAAGAGAACTTGCGCGCAGTGCGCGAGTTCACGGGCGATCCGATCGAGTCCGTGTGCGAGGAGGTAGCGCGATTCATCTCGTTGGTGAGCGATCCGGCCGAGCCGATGATCAACCAGCGCGGAACGATCCCCGTGGGGTTGCAGCTGTGCTTCGGGATCAACGAGTTCGCGATCCATCACGACGATCTCGCGGACGCGCGCGGCTCCTCGTATAGACCGAGTGCTGAGGTGGTCGGGGTGCTTCGCCAGACGTGGAAAGCCCTAACCGGAGGAGAGGCGCCGCCCTCGGGGACTGATCCCTGGAGTTGGATCCTCTCGAAGTCCGGCCGCTGATTCGTTTCTCGTGGCCCTGCGTATCGCATGTGGTGCGAAACGACTACAGGAATGTCGACGAGCGTCAGTCGGCGACGCGGAGCGCCACCATCACCCCGTCACGGATCGGCAGTATCGATGATTCGTAACGCTCATCCGCCGCGATCATCGCGTTGTGCTTTTTGATCGCCTCGGTCCAACCCTCGCGGATGTCGTCCTTTGGCTTGTCCTCAGCCACGCGCCCAGACCACAACACGTTGTCGCAGATGTACATCCCGCCGATCTTCACCCGGTCGCGCGCCGCCTCCCAGGCGGCGGGGTACCCGTGCTTGTCGATGTCGTTGTAGACGATGTCCCAGTCGCCACCGACCTCGTTGAACGCGGTCACTGCATCGCCGACGTGGAAGCTGATGCGATCCCACAGGCCCGCTCGAGACAAGAACTGCTCGGCCTGCTTCGCGTTCTCGGCATCTCCGTCGGTGCAATGGACTTCGGCGCCGGGGCCGGCTGCTCGAGCGAACCAGTACGCCGAGTAGCCGTAGCCTGAACCGAGTTCGAAGATGCGGCGCGCGCCGATCGCGCGCGCAAGGATCTCGACGGTGACGCCGACGTGGCGGTTGATGATGGGGAAGTTCTTCTCGGCAGCCAGCGCTTCCATCTCCAAGAGCACCGGTTCGTCATACTGGGTGAGCAGCCCGCGCATGTACTTTTCGACCTGTTCGTTCACGATCTGCAACGTCATCTCAGCCTCCCAGTCATCGGCGCAGGTCTACGGTAGCGCGGTAGACTTCCCGCTCGCCCATGACTGAGCTTGATGCAGCGATCTTCGACTTCGGCGGCGTTCTGACGACGTCGATCCTGGCGTCGTTCAATGAGTTCGAGAAGACGCTGGAACTGGACGACGGGACGCTCGTCGACGCGTTCCGCCACGAAGCCGAAACCGGCGAGCCCGCCTTCTTCCTCCTCGAGAAGGGCCTGATCTCCGAGGCCGAGTTCTACGAACGGATGCTGCAGAACCTGCGCGAGTACACGCGGAAAGACATCGTGTTCCCGCAGGATCCCGTCGAGGTACGCCGGATGCTCTTCGGGGCGATCCGCCGCAACGACGACATGATCGCGGCGGCCGTGCGGATCGGTGCGCATTACAAGACGGCCATCCTGACCAACAACGTGCGGGAGTGGACCGACTGGCGCGAGTGGGTTGAGGCCCACATCTTTGATCTGATCATCGACTCCAGCGAAGTCGGTATGCGCAAGCCCGAGCCGGAGATCTACTTGCTGACGTGCGAGAAGCTCGGCGTTAAGCCTGAGCGGGCTGCGTTCGTCGACGACATCCCGACCAACATCGAAGGCGCGTCGGCCGTCGGCTTGCACGCGATCCAGTTCACGAAGACCGAAGAGGTCATCGATCAGCTCCGGCCGCTCTTCCCGCGCGCGTTCAGCGAGGATGCTGCTCGTGCGTGAGATCAAGATTTCGACGAAGGCGTCTTCGTTCACGGAGTCCGTGATCCGGGATATGACCCGGCTCGCGATCAAGCACAACGCGATCAACCTCGCGCAGGGATTCCCCGACTTCGCCGCGCCGGAAGAGATCAAAGACGCGGCCAAGCGCGCGATCGACGCCGATATCAACCAATACGCGATCACATGGGGCGCGAAGCCGTTCCGCGATGCGATCGCGCAGAAGTTCGAACGGACCTACGGCGTGGCCGTTGACCCCGAGACACAGCTCTGCGTCACGTGTGGATCGACGGAAGCGATGATGTCGGCCGCGCTCGCGATCATCGATCCGGGCGATGAAGTCGTTGTGTTCGAGCCGTTCTACGAGAACTACGGTCCCGATGCGATCTTGTCCGGGGCGACCCCTCGCTACGTCACGCTTCACGAGCCCGACTGGCACTTCGACGAGACCGAGCTGGCCGCGGCCTTCAACGACCGAACGCGCGCGATCATCATCAACACGCCGAACAACCCGACGGGGAAGGTCTTCACGCGCCCGGAGCTTGATCAGATCGCAGCGTTGTGCCAGAAGTGGGGCGTCGTCGCCATCACCGACGAGATCTACGAGTTCATGACCTACGAAGGCACGTCGCACATCCCGATGCTCACGATCCCGGGCATGGAAGACCGAACGATCTTGATCAACGCGATGAGCAAGACCTACTCGGTGACCGGCTGGCGGGTGGGCTGGTGCATCTCTTCGCCGGAACTGACGAGCGGCATCCGGAAGGTCCACGATTTCTTGACCGTCGGCGCAGCTGCGCCTCTGCAAGAGGCCGGCGTCGTCGCGCTCAACCTGCCCGACGAGTACTACACGCACCTAGCCGAAGAATATGTCGAGCGGCGTGACCTGATGCTCGGGATCCTGGAAGGGGCCGGCTTCAAGACCTACAAACCGTACGGCGCGTACTACATCATGACCGACTGCTCGTCGCTGGGATATGACGACGACGTTACGGCCGCGCGCGCGCTCACCGAGACTATCGGCGTCGCGAGCGTCCCTGGATCAAGTTTTTACTCGGAGCCAGATATGGGACGCACAAAGCTTCGATTCAGCTTCTGTAAGAAACTCGAAACACTGCATGCTGCGGGTGAACGACTCGCGCGCTTGCAGAAGTAAGCCTGTCCGATTTTCCCACTCTGACGAAGGTGTCAACCCATGTGGGTTGCCATGTCATGCTCTGTGGGGGAGTATTGGCGCCGTCCACGCTTTGAGGGGAGCGGAATAGTGGCTCGTACTATCGCGATCGCCAACCAGAAGGGCGGCGTCGCTAAAACGACCACGGCCGTTGCCTTGGGCGCCGCGATCGCCGAGACCGGCGCGCGCGTTCTCCTCGTCGACCTCGACCCGCAGGCGTCGCTGAGCTATTCGCTCGGTCTCGACCCCGACTCGCTCGACGTCACGATCCACGATGTCCTCGTCGGCCGCGTGCCGATCGGAAAGACGATCCACCAGCTGGCCGAAGCCGACGTCGTTCCCTCGAACATCGACCTCGCCGGGGCGGAGGCGTACCTCCTGACGCGGACCGGACGCGAGTACGCGGTGAAGACGGCACTGGAAGACGTCGAAGTCCACTACAACTACATCATCATGGACTGCCCACCGTCCCTAGGCGTCTTGACGATCAACGCGCTGACCGCGGCCAACGAAGTCGTGATCCCGCTGCAGTGCGAGGCTCTTTCGCACCGGGGTGTCGGGCAGCTGCTCGAAACGATCGAAGATGTCCGTCGCATCACCAACAAGCATCTGCAGGTGCGCGGGATCATCGCGACGATGTACGACCCCCGGACGCAGCACTCGCGGCAGATCCTCGAGGACGTTGGGCGCCGGTATTCGATCGAGGTCATGCAGCCGCCGGTGCGGAAGTCGATCCGCTTCGCCGAAGCGCCGCGCGCCGGCAAATCGATCCTTCGATATGCCTCGACGCATCCGGGAGCTATGGCATACCGAGAGATCGCAAGGAGTCTGATGCATGAGCAACAACGACTGGGATAAGCAGTTGATCGACGAGCAGCTTGCGGAACACCTCCGTCAATCGCGCGAGCCGGATCCGCTGGGGAAGCGCGCGCTGTTCAGCGTTGGAAGCGTGCGCCCGGGGCCCCTGGGCACGCTCGCCCTGGAGTGTTCGTCGTGCAAGCGGGAATCGCCCGTACGGTTCCGCGACATCCCGCGCCTGACGTTCCCTGTCACGGTGACGCTTCCGCGCCGCTACCACACGTACATGAAGTGTCCGGGCTGTGGTCGCCGGACGTGGATGCGCGCGCACTGGCGCATCTAACGGCGCATCTGACCCCGTAAGTCCGGCCTCTCGGCGCGCTGCTACGCTGCCGCCATGTACGACCTTGTCATCGTCGGCGGCGGAATCGCTGGTCTTTGTGCCGCTTTGGCGACCCCTGAAGGCGCCAAGGTCGTCGTCATCGACAAGGGCGAGGCGCGCGCGGGGTCTTCGCCGCTGGCACAAGGTGGGATCGCCGCGGCAGTCGGGCCTGAGGATTCCCCCGAGCTGCACGCGCAGGACACGATCAAAGCCGGTGCCGGTATCTGCGACGAGCAGACCGTCAAGGACATCTGTGACGAGGGGCCGAGCGCGATCGCGTGGTTGCAGGAGCTGGGCTGCGACTTCGACCGGGCGCCGGACGGTGCGCTCGATCGTGCGCGCGAAGGCGGCCAGACGGTCGCGCGCAGCGTGCACTGGCGCGATGCGACCGGCCAGGAGATCGTGCGCGCGCTGCGCAACGCGGTGCGAGGTCGGAACGTCGAGCGCGTGAACGCGGCCGCGTCGAGATTTCTACTCGCAGAAGGCAGGTGTCTCGGGGTTCTCGCTTCAGAACACGAGTTCGTGGGTCGATCAACGCTGGTCGCCACCGGCGGAGCCGGAGCGTTGTGGGGCCGAACGACGAACGCGCCCGGTGCGACCGCGGACGGAATCGTGCTCGCGATGCTGGCCGGCGCGCAGGTCGCAGACCTCGAGTTCATGCAGTTTCACCCGACGGCTCTAGACGACGGCGGTCCGGCCCAGCGGATCCTCCTCACCGAGGCGCTCCGCGGTGAGGGTGCGATCTTGTTGAACGAACGAGGGGAGCGATTCGTCGACGAGCTCGCCCCTCGCCATGTCGTAACGAAGGCGATCTTGCAACAAGCGTCGGTGACTCTCGATTGCACCGCGGTTCCGAATCTAGAGGAGCGGTTCCCCACCGTGGTGGCCGGGGCGCGCGCGCGCGGCTTCGACCCGCTGACAACGCCGCTGCCTATTAGCCCGGCTGCTCACTACTTCGTCGGCGGTATCGCGGCCGATGCGAATGGCGGAACGAGCATCGCCGGCTTGTTTGCGGCGGGTGAGTGCGCGGCGACGGGGATGCATGGGGCAAACCGAATGGCAGGGAATTCGTTGCTCGAATCCGTGGTCGTCGGCCGTCGTGTCGGCGAGGCGGCCGCGCGCGAGCCGAACGTTTCTGGATCAGGCACGGCGGAGATCCCGGATCCAGGCGTCGTCGATCCCGGGATCGCAGACATCCTGTGGGACAAGGTCGGGCCAATCCGAGACGGCGCGCGCCTTCACGATGCGATCGCCGCGCTCGGCGCGCTCGAGCGGACCGGCTACACGGAGCTCTGCCTCATGATCGCGCGGGGGGCCGCGGCCAGGATGGAATCTCGCGGCGTACACATCCGCTCCGACTACCCAGAGCAGGATCCGGCGTTCGCAAGCCGAAGCTTCGACCAACGCACTGCAGTCGCGCGCAACGGATAACGGAGGAAATTTCATGGGTGTTCTGGATAGGAAGGTTGCGATCGTCACCGGCGCTGCGCGCGGAATCGGCCGCGGTGAAGCGCTCGAGCTTGCCTCGCACGGCGCCAAGGTCTTGGTCAACGACCTCGGCGGCGAGTGGGACGGCACGGGCGCGGACGCTCGGCCAGCGCAGCAGGTGGTCGACGAGCTCGTCGCAGCCGGCGGCCAAGGGGCGGCCAACTACGACGACGTCGCAGACTGGGGCGGCGCGAAGAAGATGATCGACGAGGCGATCGAGCGGTGGGGGACCCTCGACATCCTCGTCAACAACGCCGGCATCTTGCGCGACAAGATGATTTTCAACATGGACGAGACCGACTGGGACGCCGTGATCCGCGTCCACCTCAAGGGCCACTTCGCACCGACGAGGCACGCGTGCGCGTACTGGCGTCAGAAGTCGAAGGAGGCCGGCGGTGAGCCGGTGAGCGGCCGCATCATCTGCACATCAAGCACGAGCGGCCTGTTCGGCAACATCGGACAGTCGAACTACGGTGCCGCAAAGGCAGGCATCGCCGCGTTCGCGCAGATCGTCTCGATGGAGATGGGCCGCTACGGCGTGAACGTTAATGCGATCGCGCCGGCCGCGCGCACGCGTATGACTGAGCGAACGTTCGGAGACATCCAGTCCAAGGGCGATTTCGACGAGTGGGACCCGGACAACGTCGCGCCGCTGGTTGCGTACCTCGCCAGCGACGCTGCTTCCGAGATCACCGGACAGGTGTTCTACGTCTACGGAGGAACCGTTCATCTCCTCGAAGGCTGGACGTTCGACGGAACGATCGAGAAGAAAGCGCGCTGGACCGTCGAAGAACTGGTGAAGCGGGTGCCGACGCTGTTCAAGAATCAGCCGACGAAGTACTCACCGCCGACGAGCAGCCTCCAGGCGTCACTGAAGGAGTAGCGCGCGGCCTACGTTCCAATAACAGACTCCGCGGTTTGAGCAGTCGTTATCGGATCGGCATGTCGATGCAAGATCTTCCAACTGCCGTCCTCGGGTCGAAAGATCGTCGTCACCCGCAGAGAGACCGGAACGAGATCCTGCCCTCCGCCCACCTTGGCCTTATATCGCTCTACCTCCACGACATACGCAAGGTCCGGAGTTACTTGCTTCGCGACGCTCTCAAACGCGATGACTTCGCCATCCTTGTAATGGGCTGTAGCGCGCTCCATCGTCGAGATCACGTTCTCACGCCCGCGAACGAAGGGTCCAAAAGGATTACCGAGAGTTACGTCTTTGTCTCCTGACCAAATCGGCTTGAGGGAATCGCAGTTCCCGTTCACGAGCTCGTGCAAGCCCTGGTGATAGTGCTTCATCACGATCTCAAGCTCGTTTGAGTCCGCCATCGAGATCATCTCCTCCGATAGGATGCCTGAGGACTGAGTGATGGCTCGACTCTTTCACCCGCGCGCAGCTCACGTCAACAGTGGTGGACGAAGTGAGCGGGCTCGTAGACTACGATAGCTCTCCGAGTGAAAAGGTGATTGCAGGCCATGAACAAGCGTTTCACCGCCATGCTCACGAAAGGAAAGAACAAGGGGGCGTGGACGTGCGTCGTTATGCCTGGGTCGGCGGAGTTCTTCGGAACGCGCGGCTTGGTTAAGGTCCGAGGCACGATCGACGGCCACCCATTCGAGAGCGCGTTCATGGCGCAAGGGGATGGAACCCACCGGCTGCCGGTGAAGGCCGACATACAGAAGGCGATCAAGAAGAAGGCAGGTGACACGGTCAACGTAGTTTTGAAAGAACGGCTTGAGAAGTAGCGCTTAAGGCGTCTGGAGCGCGCTCGTCAGCGTTTCGATCTTGTCGATGTGCTCGATCCGTTGTAGCTTCGTCAGCGCGCGTCGGGCCGCGCGCGTCTCCAGTCTCATGCGCGCGTTGCGCAAGAACTTGGTGGAGAGCTCCTCGTCGCTGAGCGGCCGGTCCGGATGCCCTCGGTTGACGAGCTCGTCGACCTCGATCGTCCTTCCGCCGCGCGTGTTCACTTTGATCCGTCCTCCGTACGTCTTGGGGAAGGGGAGCGTCGGGTCGGGCTGGTGGTGGATCCGCTCGGCCAGCGTGAGCACACGTCGGTCGCTGCGCGCGTCGTCTCCGAAGTATTCGAGCGCGTCACGGCCGCCCACGATCGCAGACGCGACGGCGAACGGCAGCGAGAACTGCGCGGCGTACGTCGTTGCGGGGTGGAGGCGTGGCGCGCGCGGCTCCGCGACGATCCCGACCGCCGCCGGCGTGATGTAGCAAACGATCTCCTCGATGTCGGCCCACTTGATTCCGGCTTCGATGCCCGCGTCCATGAACGCGTGCACGAAGTGACAGGCCGGGTACGGCTTGATCGCGATGCGCGTCGTCTCCCACTCGGATCCCAAGCCGCGCACGAGGCGCGCGCGGTCGGGCTCTTCGCCCGCCAAGAATGCGTCGTACAAGCCATGCGGACCCTCGAAGATCGTCGATGGTCCCGTGAAGCCTCTGCGGGCGAGGTCGGCGGCGACGATCCCGCCGTGCGCGGCCCAGCCGGCGTGGAACCGCTTCGTCTCTGAGCCGTCGGCCAGGTACGCGAACAACCCGGACGACTGCGAGCCCGCGATCCCGAACGCCTGCGCGATCTCGTCTGCTGTCAAACCCCATAGCCGCCCGGCAACCGCAGCGGCTCCGAACGTTCCGCACAAGCCGGTGGTGTGCTGTCCGCGGACGTGGAAGCGCCCAGGCGCTGCGGCGCCGATCCGCGTCGCGACCTCGTAGCCTGCGACGGCCGCGGTGATCAGGTCGCGGCCGCTCGCCCCGATCTCTTCTGCCACCGCGAACGCTGCCGGCATCACGAATGCAGACGGGTGGACCACGGATTCGACGTGCGTGTCGTCGTAATCGAGCGCGTGTGTCAGCGTTCCGTTCGCCAGGGCTGCCCACGGTGCCGGAGCGCCGAAGTCGTAGCCGAGGACGCTCGCTTCGCGCGCGCCGGCCCACGACCGGGTCATCTCGATGACGGGTGCCCCGGCGCCGATGGCCGATGCAGCGAGGGCCACACCAACGGCGTCCAGCATGTGGCGCTTGGCGGCGCTGACAACGTCGGGAGGGAGGTCTTCGTATCGCAGCGCGGCGACGAACTCAGCCAGCTGCTGGGACGTCGTTCCCATGGGTGAATGCTACCCCGCCGGACGGCTATGCTCGGCGCGCCTCGGAGGCTGCTCGACGGGAGAGCTCATGCGCATCGGCATCGCGATCGGAGGGCGGCTCGACCAGATCGGCAGCGTTGCGCGCCGGTGTGAGGAAGCGGGCTTCGACTCGCTCTGGCTCGCCGAGGCGGGCCGGACCGCGTTCATCCAAGCGGCCGCCGCAGCGCAGGCCACCGAACGGATCCGCATCGGAACGTCGATCGCCCTCGCGTTTCCGCGCTCGCCCGTGATTACGGCCATGGCCGCGCGCGATCTGGCCGAGCTGTCGAACGGCCGCTTCGTGCTCGGCCTCGGCACCCAGGTGAAGCGCGTCAACGAATTCCGATTCTCAACGACCTTCGAGCACCCCGCGCCCAAGATGTCAGAGATCGTCGACGTGTGTCGCGAGGTGTGGGACGCGTTCGCCGGCAAGCCGATCGATCACCGCGGCCGCTTCTTCACGGTGACGATGGGACCGCTGTTCGATGCGGGTCCGCCTCCGAAACCGATCCCGATCTATCTCGCTGCGGTGAACGAGCGGATGCTTCGGCTGATCGGCGAGAAAGCCGACGGTTTCCTCGGCCACCCGTTCACGAGCCCGAGCTACGTGAAAGAGGTCGCGCGCGCACACATCTCGAAGGGTCTGGCCACCGCCGGCCGTGCGGCCGCAGACGTCGAGATCGCCCAGTCGGTGATCTGCGCGGTCGCCGACGACGCTGAGACAGCGCGCGCGGGCGCCAAGCCGCAGATCGCCTTCTACGGGACGACGCGCACGTACAAACCGGTCCTTGACCACCATGGGTTCGGCAACACGATCGATCAGCTGCGCGCGGCCCACGCGCAGAACGACATGGCGGGGATGGTCGCGGCGGTGACCGACGAGATGGCCGAGACGTATGCGGTCACTGGAACACCGGAGGAAGCGCGCGCCAAATTGCAGCGTTACGAGGGGATCGTGGACACGGTCATCCTCAACCCGCCGTGGATCGGATCGGAGGATCGCAGGGAGGACCTGTACGTCCGGCTGATCGAGACGTTCGCGCCCCGATCGGTTACATAGCGCTGAGAGGCAGCCCCGAGACGTCCCGCGCGTTACGATGGCCGCGATGGTTCCCGATATGGACCCGGAAGAGCGCGAGTCGATCCTCGAGGAGCTTGAGGACCTGGGCTCCCTGCGGCAGATGTTCGAAGAACGCGGGTTCAAAGGCGTCATGATCACCTGCGCCGAATGCGGCGAAGACCACTATTACGGCTGGGACATGCTGAAGGAGTCCCTCGAGTACATGCTCGAGACGGGGGAGCCGCGGATGCACGAGCCGGCCTTCGAACCGCATCCCGACGAGTACATCTCTTGGGACTACGGCCGCGGGTACCTCGACGCGCTCGGCGAGGCGGAAGCCGAGGAGATGGAAGCCCCGCCGTCGGACGAGGGGCCGTCGGCGACGTGGCTCGGCGATCGCACCCGGTGCGGCTATTGCCGCGGCCGGTTGCCGGCGCGCGGCCTCCACGAGTGGATGTATTGCCCGTTCTGTGGTGCGAACCTCGCCCCGCTCCGGCTCGCCGACGCTCTCGCCGCGCGCGGGTGGAGCGAGGACGACATCGCGAAGCTGATGAATGAATGCGGCTTCGAGCCGCCGCTCGCCGTCGGCGAGGATCCTGCAGCGCCGGATCCGGCCACGCCGACCGCTGAGTGACGCACTACTTCGCGTACGGGTCCAACATGGATCCGAAGCAGATGGTTTCGCGCTGTCCCGGTGCCCTCGCCATCGGGCGCGCGCGTCTTCCGAACTACGAGCTCGCGTTCGTGTGGGATTCACCCGGCTGGGGTGGGGGCGTCGCAACGGTGATTCCCTCGAGCAGCCTCGAGGTCTGGGGCGTCCTGTGGGATCTCACCGACGAGCACGTCGAGGCCCTTGACCGATACGAAGGCGTCGCGGTCGGTGCGTACGTGAAAGAGCGCGTCGATGTTGAGGCCGAAAGCGGTCTCGTCAACGCGCTGATCTACGTCGCGACCGATGACAGGGAGAAGGTTCCGTCTCAGCGATACCTCGATGTGCTGCTCAGAGGCGCCGGCGCGTTCTCGCTTCCTGCCGATTACGTCGAGAAGCTCCGCTCAAGCGGGGGGTAAGCATCCTCAGGCAGGAGACGGTCCGATCGGCGGAGAAGCCATCCTCGTGCGCTCCCGGCTTGCAGTAGTAATCGCTGTGCTCTCCGTCGCCTTCGCGATGGCCGGTGCCTCGGCGGCGCTGGGACCCGTCGACCTCGCGCGCGCAGTCAACGTGGTGCCGCCCGGCGAGTCCGGGTTGATCTCGCTGCCGCAGTTCCTGGAGGCGCAAGCGGACGGCAATTTCGGGCCGCACTATGCCGATCAAGCGCCTCTCTACTCCTCGTTCCGTTACAAGTCAGACGCCTTCGGCAAGGGGACGCTATGGCACACGTTGCCGGGCGCGACGATCTACCGCGACGCCTGGGGCGTTCCCCAGATCTATGCCGACTCGCCGGTATCGCTGCTGCGCGCGATGGGCTACGCGATGGCGTCGGACCGGCTGTTCCAGATGGAGATCTTCCGCCGCGCGGGTCACGGGACGCTGGCTGCGCTGCTGGGCAAGGGTTACATCCCGATGGACGAAGCGGTGCGGCAGGTATCTGAAGGATCGGCGGCCCGCATGGCCGAGTTCAACGCCGCCGATCCGCTCACGAAAGCAGAAGGCGTCGCATTCTCGGACGGTATCAACACCTTCATCAACGAAGCGATGCTCGACGCGCAGAAGCTTCCCTCGGAGTTCGTGCTCCTCGGCGATCTGCCTATGTCTCCGTGGACGATCGACGATTCGCTGGCCTTCGGCGAGTACGCCGGACGTTTCTTCGGCGAATTCGGTCACGGCGAGCTCGACACCGCCGCGTCGCTAGCCACGATGACGCAGAAGGTCGGCGCCGCGGATGCGCACAGGATCATCGACGACGTCTATCCGTTGAACGATCCGACGGCGGTCACGACGATCCCGCGATCCGTTGGCATCTTCCCCCGCCACGTCGGTCATCCCGGTTCTCGGTCGGGCGCCATCGTCAATGAAACCATCGCATCGATGGGTGGTGCGGCCGCCATCTCGAAGGCGGTTGCCGAGCGCGACGTGATCACGTCCACTTTGCGCGCGCTGCAGAACAAGCTCGGGTTGGTAGGGTTCGGCTCGAACGAGTACGTCGTCGATGCGAAGCACACCGCCGATCATCACCCGTTACTCGTATCCGAGCCGCAGACGAGCTTGGCGAATCCGTCGTTCTTCTGGGAGGTCGAGATGCACGGCGGCGGCTTCGACGTGCGCGGGGTAACCGTGCCGGGGCTGCCGTTCGTGCCGATCGGGCGCAATGCGCGTGCGGCGTGGGCCGTGACATCCGCCCTCGACGCGAACTCCGACACGTTCGCCGAGCACCTCAGCGCGGACGGGAAGTCGTACCTCCACAACGGGCGGTACATCCCGCTTCAATCGCACACCGAGACGATCTCGTGCCACACGCCGCCGACCGCGCTCGTGGACCTCACCGGCGGCGACACCTCATCGGTCTGCACGTCGCCGTCGGTCACGATGACCGTCTCGCGAACCGTCCACGGCCCACTCATCACGACGCCCGACGTCGCCGCTCGTGTCGCCTACTCGCGTGAATCGGTCGTCGATGGTCGCATCGTGTCCAGTTTGCTGGCATGGACGCAGGCAACGCAGGCGGAAACAGTTTTGGCCTTCCAAAAGGCCGCGTCGGGAGTGGCCTTCGGCTTCAATTTCATGTTCGTCGATACCGCAGGCGACGCCGCGTACTTCCACGTCGGCCGGTATCCGATCCGACCGTCGGACGTGGACCCGCGTTTCCCGATCCCGGGAACGGGACCGTGGGATTGGCAAGGATTCGAAAAATTCAGCGACCAGCCCCATGCGATCGATCCGCCCCAGGGGTATCTCGCGAACTGGAACAACAAGCCCGCCGTCGGCTGGTACTCGAAGCAGATCGCGTCCAATACGATCCCGCCGGCTCCGAATCTCGTCCATACGGAGATGAATGCCTGGACGCAGATCCAACATGTCCAGTCGATCCAGCTCGATCTTGCGCGGCTGTCCCCGCACGTGACGTTCGAGAACATGGGCTCGATCGAGAAGGACGTATCGTCTCTGGACAATCGGGCGCGCGCCTACAAGTCGATCCTCCTCGCGGCGATCGATGCGAGCCACGGTCCGTCGTTGAGTCAGGCGCGCACGCTGCTCGCATCGTGGAACGATCATCGCGTCGACGTGAACAAGGACGGATCGTACGACGCCCCCGGGCTCACGATCTTCGATCGATGGAACGAGATCGCGCGGAGGAAGGCGTTCGCGATCCTGGACCCGTTGACGTTCCGGACCGCATCGGCGGTTCGCGATGACGGCCACTACTTCTCGTCCGACAACCAGGACGTGCCCTCGTTCAAGACCGACCTCGCGCTCGATGGCACGTTCGACCACCTGCTGCGGGGAACGACTCGGTTCAACTACTTGGGGTCGATCTCCAAGAACGCGGTGCTGATTTCGGCGCTGAAGCAGGCATTGAGCGAGCTGACCGCCCAGTACGGTTCGTCGATGACCTCCTGGCACGAAGCGGATGAGCACGAGCCGTATCCCTCACAAGGTGCGGGCTCGGTTGCCGACGTCGTCCCGACGCTCAACCGCGGGTCGTACGGCCAGATCGTGGAGCCGGGTGGAACGCCCCAGTATGCGATCCTCGTGACGCCCTGAAGCACTCGCCGCGCGCGCGGTAAACTCCGGGGATTCCAAGGAGGATCGCTGATGAAGTTCGACGACGGCTTAGAGATCAACAGCGCGCTCTCGATCATGGCGCATCCCGACGACAACGAGTGGAACTCCGGCGGCACGATCGCCAGCTGGGTCAAGCAGGGCGTTGAGGTCAACCTCGTCCTTGCAACCAACGGCGCCTCCGGGTCGAGCGATCCCGACATGACGCGCGAGCGCCTGGAAGAGATCCGGAAAGTCGAGCAACGTGAAGCCCTCGACGTACTCGGAGTCAAGGAGTTGGTTTGGCTTGGTTTCGAAGACGGCTACCTGTACCCGGACCTCGACCTACGAAAGGCCATCGCGCGCGAGATCCGGAAGTTCCGTCCCGACGTCATCATCACGCACTCGACCGAGCGGATGATGGCCGACTTCTACGCGAACCACCCCGACCACATCGCCGTCGGCGAGGTCGTGCTTCGCTCGATCAATCCCGACGCATCCAGCGGGCTCATGTTCCCCGAGCTGTGGAAGGAAGAAGGTCTTGAGCCGTACCTGCCCAAGGCCGTGTTCATCGGCACGTTCGGCTTCGGACCTGTGTTCACCGACATCAGCGACACGGTTGACCTGAAGATCGAAGCGCTCAAGCACCACCGCTCGCAGATCGCGAGCCCCGAAGAGGTTGAAGAGTTCGTGCGCGAAAGGTTCAAGGCAGAGATCGCAAAGGATGCTCCGTACGAGTACAGCGAGTCATTCCACATCTTGCGCACGAATATCGTGTGAGTATGCAAGAGCGAACTGGTCTCACGCTCCCGCTGCAGCAGTACTTCCCCGCACCCACATACGTCGACATCGCCGCGCGCGCAGAGCAGCTCGGCTACGACTCCGTTTGGATCCCAGAGGTCGCCGGCCCCGACGCGTTCAGCTTGATGACGGCGATCGCCGCGCGCACGAAGAGCATCCTTCTTGCGAGCGGCGTCATCCCTGTTCAGATACGTACGCCGGTCGTCTACGCGTTCAGCGCGGCGACCGTCGACGCGTTCGCGCCGGGCCGGGTCATCCTGGGGCTGGGGACGTCGTCTCCCATCATCGTCGGTCAGTGGCACGGCCTCCCGTACGAAGCGCCACTTGAAACATTGCGGGAAGCGACCCAGATCATCCGAGCGGTGCTCGCCATGCAGAAGACGGATTTCAACGGCGAGCGCTATTCATCGCACGGCTTCCGCATGCCCTTGCTCCCGCAACGCATACCGATCTACTTCGGCGCGCTCAACGAGCGGATGATGCACCTCGCCGGCGAGATCGCCGACGGGGTGCTTATGAACTGGGTCCCTCCGCACGCCATCCCCGAGAAGATCAAACAAGTGCGCGCGGGGGCCGAGGCTGCCGGCCGCGACCCAGACGAGGTCGACATCGCCTGCTACGTGCGCACCTGCGTCACCGAGGATCCATCGCCGACCCGCGAAAATCTCCGGCGCGAGCTGACCGGCTACGTGCCGGTACCGACGTACCGGAACCAGTTCATCCGGGCGGGCTACGAGGCCGAGGTCATGCGCGCGCTCCAGCGGTGGAACGCGGGGGACCGCAAGGGCGCGGTTGCCGAGCTCCCGGATCGGATGGTCGATGAGATCAACGCGCTTGGGCCCGCGTCTGAGTGTGCCGCACGCCTCGAGGCCTTCCGCGAAGCAGGGGTCCGCCACCTCATCGTGGCGCCGTGGACCGCGGGGACCGATCCCGCGGCGGAAGTCACTGCAACCGTCGAGGCCTTCGCCCCCGGTCAGTAGAGCCGACACTCGGCAGCGGGCGACGCTCTTAGGACCAGCGGGCACCTGATGCCTAGCCGTTTCGGCCCATCCAAGACGCTCCAGACAGGGGATGCCGGACCCACCCTCCAGCGCCGAACATCCAGCATGAGGAAAGCGGCTGCCTGAAGCCGGGCGGTTCGCTCCGGGCGTCTCTGCTGACGGGGGCAGGGACGCCCTTCTCACCCTTCGTTCTGGGGGGTTTCCGAACGGCGGCGGGGCCGGACGGAGACCACGGCGAAGAACTGCGAAAGAGGGGCCACGACGGCCCCTCTTTCTTTTGCTGCGCGCTTAGGCTTCGACGGCGTGAACGTTCGTCGCCTGGGATCCCTTGGGGCCCTGTGTGACGTCGAACTCGACGGCCTGGCCCTCGCTGAGCGAACGGTAGCCCTCACCCGCGATGCCTGAGAAGTGCACGAACACGTCTTCGCCACCCTCTTGGGAGATGAAGCCGTAGCCCTTCTCGTCGCTGAACCACTTAACGGTTCCGCGCAAGCGTGTTCCCTCCTTCCGTGCCACCTTCGGCGGCGTTGCGACGCTTTCCGGCGTCTTCCGTGGGGCTGTTTCGGTGGTTCCGGAAGTGGAACAGCTTGGTGCAGTTGCCTCTTGCTGGAACCTAATCAACCCTCGACAAAAAGACTATCAGGGCCCTTGTGACGCGTACAGAATGCTGCACGCGCGACACGAACGCGGAAACGGAAGAGGTGCCGGCTAGAGAACCGACACCTCTTCGACGGGGGCTTCAGCGCGCGAGCGGCTGTATCGCTTCGTTCAGCGGCCAGCTGCGCAAGATCGTCATCGTCTCACGTCGTGAAAGGAGCCAGCCGGAACGCTCGAGCCAGAACCGGCGGCACTGTTTGCAGATGCAGAAGTCGATCGGGCCTTGCGGAGTTTCGACGACACTCTTGAGAACTTCAGATGTCCCCCGGTGAGCGCAGGGCCTGCGCACTTCCTCCATCGTCCCATCCTTCGCCCTGGTGGGGGCCGCCCCCACTCTGTTGTCACTATCGGCGGTCGGAGGCTGGGACTTGACTACGCTCGGGGGGTGATCTGCCCGGACTGTCCGATGCCCGGCCGCGCTAAGCGGCGGTCGAGCCAGTCCGCGAGGGCGTCGACGGCACGGGGGTCTTTGCGCAGCTGGTGAGCACCTTTGGGGATTCGGACCAACTCTTTCGGCTCCCCGGCCTTGGCAAACAGCCGCTCGGCATGGTCATAGGAGACGACGTCGTCCGCATCCCCGTGGACGAGGAGGAGGGGTCGAGGGGCGATCCGGTCGACCGCTTTCAGCGCGGCCCGGTCGACGAGGTCGCTCCACCACGCTTTCGGATCCAGCGGGTAGGCGGGGTCGTGGATGATGCCGATGTTTCGGAGGCGCTGGACGACGGCCTGCTCGTCGTCACCCAACGCTGCGAGGGAGGAAGGCGCGGCCAGCGTCGCAACCATCGCTACGTCGTACCGATCGGCGGCGACGTCGATGGCGGCCATGCCGCCTGCACTCGAGCCGACGAGCGCGCGCGCGAGGCCGTCGAGTTCCTTCACGCGCGCAAGCGCGTCGAGCGCCCCGCCGACGTCGGTGCACCACCCGGACATCGAGAACTCGCCCGGCGCGCCACGACAGCCACGGAAGTTGAACCACATCGCCGCGAAACCGCGCGCAGCGAGCGCGCGCGCAAAGCCCGCGTACCCCTCGTCCTCGGGGTTGGGAGGCCCACCGGCGGGGATGCCGTGACAGAGCAGTGTCACCGCGCGCGCAGCGTCCGGCACGATCAGCTCTCCTTCGAGAGTGAGTTCGTCCGAGCGGAACACCACCGAGCGGGATTGCATCGGCGCGTAGCCTACCGTGGCGAAAAGCAACCGGGCGTCTCGACCCCTAGGGAAGACGCCCGGTCGGTGTTGCGTGGGTCTCTATCTTCGTGCGGCCACGTACACGCGTCGACCGACGATCGCGATCATCAAGCCCGCGATGACGATCAGCCACGTCCTCGATGACGGTGCCGGTGCGAGCGGCGTGCCCGCGGGGAGGGCGACATCGCCTGCGAGCGCCATGCCCGCCGCCCTGGTTGCGGGCTGCGAGGAAGACGCGGCCTTCTTGGCTGTCTGAGCGGCTGCCGCAGGCTGCGACGTCGTGCTCGCGCCGGTTCCGCCCCGGAACTCTTGTGCTGTGAGGTGGATCGGCGACACCTGCGTGTCCCCGGTGGGAAGGTACTGGCTGTCGGCGATCTGCACGATTGCAGCCACAGATGGAACGCCCGCCGGGCTGATCCCGAACAGGTAGTAGAAGCCGGGTGTGACAGCCGCTCGGTTGTCGGGGATCGCGAGGCTGACCGAGTTCCCGTTCCTCGTTCCCTTGCCGAGGATGATCGTGCGCGCGTCGGCGTCCGTGATGTGGGTTTGGGCCGGGAGGCGAGTCAGCACGAAGTGGTCGACGGGGGCGACCGTCGAGCTTTCCGGCGCTATGACGACGTGCAGCGTGTCGCCCCACGTCACGCCCCCGTCAGCCGTGACGAGTTTGGGACGCGGCCCCGCGAACAAGTACGGCGGAGAGAATCGCTCGAAGGAGGGGTCCTTCAAGTTGTGTACGAAGCCGAGCTGATCGAGTGGCAGTGAATTCCCGGTGCCGCCGTAGCCTTGGTTGACCGGCGCGTGACCGCCGACGAGCACGCTGCCATCGGGAAGCAGGATCGCGGAGTTGTGGTATGTGCGATCCCGACCGGACGAAGACAGGCCCGTCCAGGCGTTCTTGGCGGGGTCGAAGAGCTCTGTTTGGTGCACCGGCACTTCCGAGCCGGGCATGACGACCTCGTCCTTGTCTGCGCCGTTGAAGACGAGTGCCTGACCGTTCGGCAACAAGACCGAGCTCGAGAACCAGCGGCGGTTGTTCAGGTTGCCGGTCATCGCGGTCGATGTGTTCCAGCCCGTTGCGGATTTTGTGAGCGTGATCATTTGGGACATGTTTTGTGCCAGATATGTGTCGGGGCTGACGCCGAGCGCGCCGCCGGCGACCAAGATGTGGACCGTGTCGAGGCCGTGTGGCGTGCTGGCGTCGAGCGGCATGAGCACTTCTGCCGCGCCGCTCGTCGAGCCGAGCGGGAACATGCCAGCGTTGCGCCACCCCTGGTCCGCCGCAGTCCCGATCTTCGATGGGTCGAAGAGCAGCATGTTGTTCCAGTTGAGCTCGTTGATGCTCTCGCCCGCAGGCCCCCACATCTGGCCGTTGCTCGAGTAGAAGATCTCTCCGTCGGGCAACAGGTGCAGGCGGGCGAACAACGGAAGCTCGATGTTGTCCTTCGCCGGATTCAACGTCCAGCCGCCGTGCGCGAGGCTCCACGTCTCGGTGGTCTGCACGTTCTCGGGTAGCGGGAACGTTGCCTGCTCATATTGTTTGTTGCCGATCGCGTCTTCGACCTGCGTCATGATTGAGGAGTTCCAAAGCAACTTCGTGACGCCGCCGGCCACGAATTCATTGCCATTGGGCAGCGTCAGCATCGTCGGATACCAGCGGCCATCGTGCATCTCGTTCTTCGCCTGTACGTTCCACCCGTCGAGTGGCTTCGTTGGGTCGAACACACGCGTGTTCTTGCTTCCGTAGAGTTCGGTAAGTCCATCTGCTCCAGCTATCCCGGTGCCGCCTGCCGGCTCCTCGGTCTGCCAGTAGGTGCCGCCGGCATCCAGCACGGTTCCGTTCTCGAGGAGCCGCTGGTCTGAGCAGAACAGGTCGTCGTGGCCGCCGGGTATCGTTGGGACACTCATGAATTCCGGACTGCTGCCGGTGAGATCGAGCACTTGGGTATGGGCATTTCCGGCACAACCTCCATAACTCAGCGGCCCAGGCGCTTGACCGCAACCCTCGAGATTCTGAAGGCCATTCCAATACACGATGCGCCCGTTGGGCATCATCACCGCGCTGGCGGCGGCGGGATACTTCTCGGATTCAGCGGGCGTCTGCGGCGGCGCTTTATCGAACAGGCCATACGGCGAGAACGGCGCCGTCCAGCAGCCGTCGGATGCGCACGCCGGTGTTGCTGCGCGCGCAGCTCCGGCACCGAGTCCGGTCAAGATGCTGGCCGTCGTAGCAAGAGCGATCAATGTGGATGTGATGCGGAGGCGCTTCGCTCCCATCGTGTTTCCTCCAAGCCAAAGGCGGACGGGCCGAAGCCCGGGACTCCATCCGTCCTGATTTCGTCGCCATGGCACGATTTTCCTACCGCTCTGACCTCGAATTTCGCGGCTGGCGATTCCCCAAGCCGGCGATGAGCAGGAAAGGCTCTAGCGCGGCCCCTGCCAGCGGTTTGCCGAAAGGGCCACGCGGCTCCCGTCGAATCCCACACCTTCTGCCCGCAAACGCGCAGCAGCGTCCGGTGGATAAGGCGGCGGGTCGCCTCTGTTATCCACCACTCGATGGCAGGGGAGCTCGAATTGGCGATTCCTAATTACGCTGCCCACTGCACGCGCGGCGCTTGGATTTCCAGCCCATCGAGCTACGTCACCATAGGTCGCCACCCGCCCTACCGGGATCTGCGAGACAAGTGATGCGACTCGGTCGGCGAAGCTCGACCCTTGCACAGAACGGATTGCGCGCGGCGCGGATCCGGTCTCGATGTCGAGCGTCAGCTGGTTTAGTCCGGTCGTCGTCACCCGGCCGAGTTCGGTCTTTGGACGAGGCGCGATGATGAGTCCTTCTACTGGGTCGCCGTATGCCACCCATCGGCCGTTCACGAAGGTCCACGCAGTGAGAGCCGCGCATGCGGCGTCGAGGGCATCTTGATCTGCGCCGGGCGGAAGGCCGTGAACGGACCTTCGAAGGGCGGCCCGAGACCACTCAACCTTGGATGCAGAGCCGCGCTTGTCGCCCGTGAGTGAGACGTACGAGAGGTGAGGATAGACCTCGATCGTGAGACCGCTGCCTGCTTCGCCGCCGCCGAACACTGGAAACCCCATAGAGTCGAGGAGTTGATACAACGCAAAGCCAGCTCGCATCCATGACGGGGATGTGTCCTCGCTTCGCGGGGTGAAGTACAGCGAGATGTTGAGCTTGCGAAGTTCGTGTTCCGCAACGCGATGCTCTTTCCCTGCGACGAGACCCTTCGAAGGGGTAGACGGCGCGTCGACGGCGAACGTGGTCGTCTTCGGGAACTGTCGAAGGATCGGCTCCAAGGTCTCGAGGTCGCGCGCCTTCAACAGAAGAGAAACGTGGCGCTTGCTGTCGAGCACGCAGAGATCCAAACCGCGCGACGCCGATACGTCGATCCCGACGAACATCTACGCCTTCCTCGCCTTGATAGAGAAGATCATCGGCATGTCGTACATCCCGTCCGGCACGTGCCAGTAGCCGTCTTCACGCTGCTCGAGGAACGGGAACTGGCGGATCGTGCTGAAGTCGAACTCGTGGAAGTACTCGATCTGCAAACCGCCGGCGATCAACGCGTTGAGGATGTCGCTCATGGAATGCGACCACGAGAACGTGAGCACGTTCTTCATCGGCGCGTTGGGATCGGCGTAGTCGCTGGACTCGTCTCGGATCGGTTCATCCGTATGGAAGTAGGTGTACTTCCGTTCGTAGTCCTTCACGGCAGGATCCTCGCTGAATACCGTGTCGAACATGAACCCGACGGGATGGAACTCCGCGATGTAGAACGTACCGCCTTGTTTCACGTAGCTCGCGGCGATCTCACCCCAGCGCTTGATGTCCTCCAGCCAGTAGATGGCGCCGTACGACGTGAAGACGATGTCGAACTGCTCGTCGAGGTTCGACGGAAGCTCGTAGAGGTCTGAGACGAGGAAGCGCGCCGGGATGTCCAGCTCGGCCGCCAGCGCGCGCGCCTCTGTGATGGCTCGCTCACTGAAGTCGACGCCGGTGACATCCGCGCCGAGGCGAGCCCACGACAACGTATCGAGGCCGAAGTGGCACTGCAGATGCAACAAGGTCTTCCCACTGACGTCGCCGAGCTCGGCGCGCTCGATCCCGTGGAGCCGGCTGGTCCCCGCCCTGAACGACGCAACGTCGTAGAAATCCGAGGCGATGTGAACGTCGGTTGCCTCATCCCAGTGCGCGCGGTTAACGGTGCGGTGCTCGTCCATCCCGCGCGCAGTCTACGACGTGGCCGCGACTAGGTCCCGGGGAACAACGCCAGCAACACGCCGAAGAGGTCGAGCGGTCGCGTGAGCGCCGTCGGGCGGCGAACATCGTTGAAGATCGCGACGTACACGATCGGCACGCCGTCGAGCGGCATCACCCATCCGGCCATCGAGCGCACATGCTCGATCTGTCCGGTCTTGCCGTGAACCTTGTCTTTCGTGAGCGGGCCCGTCATGCGCTTCAAGAGCGTGCCCGGTTCACCGGCGACGGGGATCGACGCGCGCAACGCATCGCCGCCGGGTCCACGCATCGTCAGGATCTTTTCGAGCAGCCCCGCAACCGTCCGGGGTGTTACCCGGTCGAGCACCGACAACCCGGAGCCGTCGGTCATGACGAGACCTCTCGTCGAGACGCCGAGCGCGCGCAAGGTCTTGCGAACGACGGCCACGCCCGCTGCCGTCGAGCCGCGGCCGCCGAACGAGGCGCCGAGGTCCTTCAACAAGATCTCGGCGTTGTAGTTGATGCTGTACCGATTGGTGAAGTCGATGATCTCGGCGACGGTCGGGGACTCGACGCGGGCGATCTCGCGCGCGCTTCGCGGCGTCGCGCGCGCCACCACGCGACCCACGCTGACACCGCGGGTCCTCAGTGCGGCGGCAAGGGCATTGCCGGCCGCCAGGGCAGGCGAGGATAGGAGCGTCTTCTGGTCGAGATCGCCGTACCCTTCGTTGATCGTGAGGCCGTCGATGAAGCCGACATCCGGCTCGTTGATGAGGTAGCGAGGCAACCAGCCCGCTTGGGTCCTGGCTGCATCGAAGATGCGATCGTCGACCACCAGCGTGCCGACGCTTCGAACCCCCCGCGCCGCGATCCGTCCGGCAAGCTGCTCGACCGTTGCAGAGCCGTGCGGGAAGGCAGGACGTTTGATTACATCGGTCGGTGCCGGCAGGTAACGCTTCACGCGATACGCCTCGGTCGTTAGCGTCGGGTCGCCGCCGCCGACGAGAGAAAGCGTTCCGAGATCGGAACCGCGCCCTGTCGTGAGCGCGCGCGTGGCGAACCGATGGTCCGGTCCGAACTTGATCATGGCCGCAGTCGTCGTCGCGAGCTTCAGAACAGACGCAGGAGCGAGCGGTGTATCCGCGCGAAGGCCAAACAGCTCGCGACTTCCACGCATCAGAAGTATGCCGCCGGTTGTGCCGCGCGCGCCCGGCTGCGCGATCACCGTGCGCGCGGCAGCTTCCGCGCTGCGCTGTGGCGTCTTTTCGGGAACGTACGCAAGGGCCGGTGTTGTCAACGCCAACACGAGGACGATGGAGAGCGAGAGGCGAAGCCGCATTGCGTGAATTGTAAACAGGCCTTTGCGCGTCGAGTTTCTCGAACTGCTTGGCGTTGTATCCTACGTGAGGGGGTCCCGCGGGTTGCTCGCAATCCGCGGATAGTAAGGGGAGTCAGTTGCGTTATTACGTGCTCGAGACGAGCGATGACCCCAAGGTGAAGATGTTCATCGTCGCAGAAGTGGTTCACGAGATCGATGAGAACAGCGATGAGCGTTTGGCAGGGATCGCCGGACAGATCGCCGGCGAGCGAGCGCTCGTCTTGTCGGGTGCGGAGATCCTTTTGATGGGAGACGGCGCGCGCGTCTTGCGCGAGTGGGACGCGGGCGACGACCAGAGTTACGACGCCGAAAACGAACGCATCGCCTTGAAGCCCGACACTGAGGAAGCCATCGTTCTCCGGCACCTGCGCCACCTGCGGCTGGTGAAGACCGGAGAAATCGAGATGAAAGGGACGGACAAACACTCTTCGTAGCCAAGTCGACCCCGTCGGCGCCCCACCAGCCCATCCACTTTCTGGTGCGAATCTGTATAGACATGTGGCAATCGTGGGTATACAACATGAGAGAGGAGACCAGTCAGTGACCGACCGGGAAAATGCCTCCGAGCGTCCTTCGGACGCGGTGAAGGCCAAGAAGGCGTCCGTGAAAACGTTCGGCGAACGCCTCCGTGACGCGCGCGACAAGGCCCAAGTCAGCCAGTCCGAGCTCAGCCGCAGCAGCGGCGTCCCCAAGACGATGCTCTCGCGGTACGAGAACGACCACATCCTGCCGTCGGTCACAACGCTTCGGAAGCTCTCGTATGCGCTGGGCGAAAGCGTGTCCGCGCTCGTGGGCAACGGGCCGAGCATCATTCACACCTTCGCGGCCGTCTTGGGTCATCGCGGCATCGTCATCGGCAACGAGGACGACGCCGAGGCGCTGGCGCTCGTGATCGCCGATCTCGTGGACGCGCATGACGTCCGCCTCGATTTCTTGGAGGTCGTTCCGATCACGGCTCAGCGCGAAGAGCTTTCTTGACGCTCCTCTAACCCGGCACCTAGCCTTGCGCCACGATGCCGGCGCTTTCGGGACGCGATCAATTCTTCGAAGTCGCGCGCTCTGAAGGCGCGCGCTACCTGTTCGCGAATCCCGGCACGACCGAACTGCCGATCTTCGACGAGCTGGCCGACGAGACCGGGATCGAGCTGATCCTTGCTTTACAAGAGGCAACGGCGGTTGCCGCGGCGGACGGGTACGCCCAAGCGACGCGGCGTCCCGCTCTTGTGAACCTTCACATAGCGCCCGGCGTCGCGAACGGCCTCGGCAACATCTTCAACGCGATGTGGAATCGCTCGCCGGTCGTCGTGACGGCCGGGCAGCAGAACACCAACCAGCTGATCCAAGAGCCGATGCTCGCCGCGGACCTCGTGCGCATGACCGAACAGTTCTGCAAATGGTCGTACGAAGTCGAGCGGCCCGAAGACATCGGCATCGCCATGCGGCGCGCATTCAAGATCGCGGCATCTCCGCCGGCAGGACCGGTCTTCCTCTCGATCCCGTGGAACTACCTGGACGAGCAGACCGACACGGAGGTGCCGCCGCCGTCGCGCATCGAACAAGGGGACGTTCCCGTCGATGGCATCGTGGAGGCCGCGCGCAGGCTGCTCGACGCGAAGACCCCGCTGATCATCGCGGGGGACGAGGTTGCGCGCGTCGGCGCTGTTTCCGATCTGGTCGAGCTTGCTGAGGCGGTGGGCGCGCGCGTGGTCG
>Ga0207684_10000671_pt1 | contig 40596 bp, 39 predicted proteins | sample KBSK5501metaG_FD_184342 | JGI IMG/M metagenome (GOLD analysis project Ga0207684, IMG submission 184342) | Corn, switchgrass and miscanthus rhizosphere microbial communities from Kellogg Biological Station, Michigan, USA - KBS K5-50-1 metaG... | ecosystem: Host-associated > Plants > Roots >... | reverse complement strand
CCGCCCACGAGGCGCAGCTCTGGGGCGGCGACACCGATGCTCTGCCAAGGCACCAACCAGCCGCCCGATCTCAAAACGGTCGCGGTGAAAGGGCGGAGCCTGCTCTTGACATCTCCATTCCTAAAAGCCCGAGCGTAGCGCCGAAGGCGCGTAGTCGAGGGCGATCATTGGCGACCCCTCGACTCCGCTTCGCTACGCTCGGGGCGAGCGGTTGGCGCTTCGCTACGCTCGGGGCGAGCGGTTAGACGAGCAACTCGAGATTCTTGATCAGGAACTCGCGCGCGATCAGGACTCGATGGACCTCGTCCGGCCCATCGGCCAGCCGAGCGGCACGCGCGCTGCGATACCAGATGGAGAATGGCATGTCCTCGCTATAGCCAAGCGCACCGTGCATCTGGATCGCGTCGTCGAGCACCTTGCAGAGCAACTGGGCGACGTGGTTCTTGGCCATCGAGGAATAGGGCCGAGCTTCCTTGGCCAGGCCGCGCTCCAGCATCCACGCGCAGTGGAAGGTCATCAGGTTGCCGGCGTGAATCGCCGCGGCGTTCTCGGCGATCATCTGCTGAATTGCCTGATGCCGGGCGAGGACCTTCCCGAAGCTTTCGCGCGTGGAGATATAGGCCTTGCACATCTGGAGCGCTCGGTCCGCCAGACCCAGCCATCGCATGCAATGGGTCAGCCGCGCGGGGACAAGGCGCAGCTGCGCCAGGCGGAACCCGTCGCCGACCTCGCCGAGAATGGCGTCGGATCCCACCCGGACGTCCCGGAAGCGAAATTCCGCCTCGCGATGGCTCAGGAGCGGAGGGGCCATGGTGGGGATGTCGCGGACGTGCTCGACGCCCGGGGCGTGGCGATCGACCACGAACATCGTCGCCCCCCGCCGCGAGTCCTCGCTCGTCCGCGCCATGACGATCAGGAAGGCCGCGTCGCGCCCGCCCGTGGAGAACCACTTGTGGCCGGTGATCACCCAACTGTTGCCATCTTGGATGGCCCGGGTCCGCAGATTCGTCGGATCCGCGCCTGCCCCGGGCGCTGGCTCGGTCATGCAGAACGCGCTGGTGACCTCGCCGTCACAGAGCGGGCGCAGGTAGCGCGCCTTGATCGGCTCGCTCGCCGCTTTCAGCAGCAAGTCCATGTTTCCCTGATCGGGCGCATCGCAATTGAACACGCGCGCCCCCACGGGAGAGCGCCCCATCTCCCGAAACAGCACGCACATTCCCATCGGCCCCAGCCCGTGGCCGCCGAACTCGACCGGCAGGTGCGGCGTCCAAAGGCCTTCGGCGCGCGCGGCGCCCTGGAGCGCAATCAGTGTGGCGTTCCGACCTTCCTGGTCCTCGGCGATGATCCGATCCTCGTTGGGGATGACGCGGGTCTCGACCAGGGTACGAAGCTGCATGCGCATGGCTGCAAGCTCCGGCGACAGCTCGAAGTTCATGGTTCCTCCTGGGTGTCATTCGTCGTAGGCGTGGTAGTTGATCCCACGGGGCGCATTGGTACCGCTGGTCTCATTCGATCTCCGGGGAGGTGTCAAAGCGCGGGTTCACGATCCCCAGCGTCTCGATCAGCGTTTGCTTCACATGGGCCCAGACCTGTTCCCGCTGCCGCTGATCGAATTGCTTCGACCGCAGTCGGAGCACCAGCTCCTCGTTCAAGCGCGCCATCCGGTGCGCTGGCGATTGCCGATCGTCACCGCCGGCAACGTCCGGAAGGAGCAACTCCAGCCGGGAGACCTCGCTGTCGATCAACGCCGGTCCCGTCTCCAGCTCGGTGGCCACCACGTTGGCCAGGTTGGCGGCGATCAGCACGCGGAAGTTGAGCCGCTTGTCGGCAATTGCGGGGTAGGCCTCGGCGAGGAGGAATTGGGCTACTGCACGCAGAAGCTCGGTCTTGCTCGGACGCTGTTGCATCTCAGCCTCCTTTCTCGATCAGCCGCAGCGCTTCGAATTCCATCTCCACGGCGCGGCGGGCGATCGCCACCAGCTCGATGTCGGTCTCGTCGCCGGAGAGATATCGCTCGCCCTGGTAGACGCTTCCGGCAGCCCAACGCACGTTGCCGGCCACTTCCCAATAGTGGACGTGCTTGCGGTGGACGGTGCATCCGCTCTCCGCTTGATAGGCGTCGTAAAACGCCTCCCGCCGCGCGAACCCACCTATCGGCTTGTCGAGCTGCCCGAAGCGCCAGTCGCGCACCGAAAGCCAGCCCAGGTCTTCCATCGGATCGCCGAAGTGGGAGAACTCCCAATCGAGCACCGCGGCCAGCCCGGTCGGGCGCACCAGGAAATTGCCGGTTCGGAAATCTCCGTGCACCAGTGTTCGTTGCTCGGTCGGAGGCTGATATCGCTCGAGCCAGTCCACCGCCAGCTCCAAGGCCGGGTGTGGCTCGCGCATCTCGTTCATCTGCTTGCGAATGCCGACCAGCGCGGCCTGCGCGGGCGGAAGGTCGGGGAAATTGCGGAACACCAGGTCGGGAGCGGTGGCGGGAGTGACGGAGTGAACTCTGGAGAGCGCAGCGGCGAGCTGCGCCGGCAGGCGTTTGCGCGCCTCGGCCAGCTCGGCATTTCGGACCACGCGACGGCCGATCGCCTCGCCCTCCACCCAGTCCATGAAATAGGCGTACGCCCCATCGCGGACGAGATCCGCAGCCAGCCAGCGCGCATTGGGGGTGGGCACGCCCGCGGCCACCGCGGCGCGCACCACGGCGAACTCCTCCCGGCGACCGATGCTGGCCGGCAGCGACTGGCGGGCGTCGCTGCGCAATACCATTCGCCGTTCGCCGGGGATCTCGCCCCCCTCGAGCCACAGGTCGATACAAAAATTGTCCTGGCAGGCGCCACCGGGCATCCGCGCAAGGCTTCGAATGGCAACCTCTCCCGCGGTCTGTTGCCGCAGGTGGGCCTCAATCCTTCGCTGCAGCTCAGCATCGCTGGTAGGCACGCCTGTCTCCGTGGGGCGCGAAGTCTACTTGAATGCGGCCCGCCTGGAACCGTCGGCCTCACAAAGGTGCTGATCCCGGCGCTGCCTCTTCTGTAGAGTCGCCGGGACCTGCTCGCTGATGCAGCTCACGTCTCCTCACCTTCGCCGGGAAATCTTCGGTTGGCGCAGCCCGCGCCTCGGCCTGGAAATGCCGATCGTGCGCTACGCCGAGGTAGCGTCGCGGCGGGACTGCAGCGCTAGGCGTCGCCAGCAAGTCTTTGCACAACTGTGCGGTGAAATGCACAGGCTAGCCGTCCTCGAGGCGCCCCGTGGTTCACATTCTTACGCGTTATCAGCGGGCACAGGGCTTGCTCTGCCGTTCGAATCATGGATTCCGGCGGTCCTTGCAACCCGTCGAGGGAGAGCGGCACGATTCGCCCGACGGCGGGGAGCTCGGGTCATGACGACTCACGGTTGGATCACTCTTTTCGCCTGCGCGGGTAACCTTGCGCTGGCGCTGCTGGTCCTGCTCCGAGGCACGCGGAGTCGGCTGGCGCTGCCGCTGGTGCTCTTCAGCGTGGTGCTCTTCTTCTGGGATTTTGCCGCGCTCGCCTATGAGATTTCCGGGAACCTGTGGTGGCACTGGCTGGACCTGTCCACCTCGCCGCTCAGCGCGCCGCTGGCGTTGCATTTCGTCTTGATCTTTGTCGGACGGCGGCGGCAACTGGGTGCCGTGCTGGCTGCGGCCTACACCGCATTCGGCCTGATCTCGGCCAGCTCGGCGCTGGCGTTCTTCTTCCCCTGGGCGCAACGCTTCAACGAGTCGAAGGTCTGGGCGCTGGCCCATCTCGTCGGCCTCGTCCCGGTGGTGATACTGGGCGTGGGCCTGTTGCTGGTGCACCTCCGGCAGACGCCGGATCACGATGAGAAGGCCCGGAGCGAGCTGCTGCTCGCCGCCTTTGCGGTGCTCGCCATCCTCGGCGCGGCCGAGCTGTTGCGCAGCTTCGGGCTTCCATTCCCGCCGCTGGCAAGCCTCGGCGTGCTGGTGTGCAACGTGCTGATGGCGATCGTCGCGCTGCGCTTCCGGCTGTTGGAGCGCCCGTTCACCTCGGCGCTGGCCTGGAATATGGTCGCCCTCGCAACCCTGGGCGTGGCGAGCTATGTGGCAATGTTCCAGTTCCGCGGGACGCCGCCGGCGATCATCCTGCTGGGCACCTCGCTGGCAACCTTTGCCGTGCTCACCGCGCTGATGCAGGTGAGGGCCTTTCTGGCTGTGCGGCGCGAGCGGTTCAAACGGCTGGCGATGATGGGTCGCTTTTCCACCCAGATGGCGCACGATCTGAAAAATCCGCTCGCTGCCCTCAAGGGAGCGGCCCAGTTCCTGAACGAGGAGTTGCGCCAGGGCCGGCCGATCTCCGCTCCCGACTTCGTCAACTTGATGCTCGAGCAGATCGATCGAGTGAATCAGGTGGTCGATGATTATCAGCGGTTGTCGCGAGCAGAGCCGCTCCTGGCGCCCACGCAGATCAACGACGTGGTCCGGGGCGTTCTCGCGCTTCAGCCTTATGCCAGCAACGGGAAGATCGCCGTGGCGGTTGAGCTTCAGGATGCGCTTCCGGCCTGCCGAGCCGACCGGCAGCTGCTGGCGACGGCCCTGGAGAACCTGGTGCGCAACGGATTCGAAGCGATGCCCGGCGGCGGCAAGCTCACGGTCCGGACCGGGCGGGATCGCCCTGACAATCGCCTGGTGATCTCCGTCGAGGATACCGGGGCGGGGATGGATGCGCGCACGCTGGAGCACGCCTTCGACGAGTTCTACACCACCAAACCCGGCGGAACGGGTCTGGGCCTGGCGTTCGCGCGGCGGGTGGCGGAGGCGCACGGCGGCGATCTTCTGCTGACAAGCCGGGAAGGAATCGGTACGGTGGTTCGTCTCGAGATCCCGATCGGCTCGAACCCTCCATGAGCTCTGATCCGCCCAAACATCCGGGCAGCGTGCTCGTCGTGGACGATGATCCTGCCGTGGGCAAGGTGCTGGGCGCTCTCTTGGCACAAGCAGGGTTGGAGTCGCAGCACGTCGCGGATGGCGAGCAAGCACTGGCGACGCTCGCGGCGCGGCCGTTCGAGGCGGTGATCAGCGATTTGCGGATGCCTGGGATGGACGGGATGCAGCTGCTGGGGCGGATCACCTCCGGCTGGCCCGATATTCCGGTGATCATGATCACCGCTCACGGAACAATTCCACTGGCAGTCGAGGCGATGAGGGCCGGTGCGGCGGACTTTGTGCTGAAGCCGTTCGATCGGGAGGAAATTCTCTTCACCGTCCGCAAGGCTCTTGCGGGCGCGCACTCTTCGGAAGCCGCCGACCCGAAGAGCGCTGCACAGACGCGCTTCGTCGGAGGTTCAGAGCCGATGCGGCAGGTGCAGGAGATGATTCGGCGCGCCGCTTCGGGAACTGCGACAGTGTTGATCCGCGGCGAGACGGGAACCGGGAAGGAATTGGCTGCTCGGGCGATCCATGAGCTCGGGCCGCGCCGGCAGGGTCCGTTCATCAAGTTCCAATGCGTGGCACTTCCCGAGGGGCTTCTGGAGAGCGAGCTGTTCGGCTACGAGAAGGGCGCGTTTACCGGCGCCGCATCGCGTAAGCCGGGACGAGTCGAGCTCGCCCAGGGCGGTACGCTCTTCCTGGATGAGATCGGCGACCTCACGCCGATGATGCAGGTGAAGCTGCTGCGCCTGCTGCAGGATCGCGAATTCGAGCGGCTCGGGGGCACCGCGACCCAGAAAGCCGACGTGCGCTTCATCACTGCCACTCACCGGGATCTCGAGGCGTTGGTGCAGAAGGGCGAATTCCGCGAGGACCTGTTCTACCGGATGAACGTGGTTCCGATCTGGATTCCAGCCCTCCGGGATAGACAAGAGGACGTCGAGCCACTGGCGCATCATTTCTGCTCGGTGTTCGGCGCCGCAAACGGCAAACCCGGCGCGTCGCTCGATGCGTCCGCCGTGCAAGCCCTTCGAGCGCAGCCCTGGCCCGGGAACGTCCGGCAGCTGCAAAATTTCATCGAGCGCCTGGTGGTGCTCAGCGATCGCGAAACGATCAGCGCCGCCGACGTGGAGACAGAGCTCAGGCGCGGTGCAATCGGCGCTGGGGCGGTTTCTTCCAGCGCTCCCGGGTCGCAATCCGGAAGCGAGGGGCTCGAGTTGGATCGTCAACGGCGAGAAGCTGAGAAGAAGGCGCTCGCGCTGGCTCTCCAGCGCGCCGGGGACAATCGAACCCAGGCCGCGCGGCTGTTGGGCGTGAGCCGGCGTACCCTTTACAACAAGCTGCAGGAGCACGGGCTCCTCTAACGCTCGCCCTGAGCGTAAGGCGAGCGCATGCGAGCCTGTAGTCGAAGGGTCGCCCTCGAGCTTCGTGACGCGACAGCTTCAGGGATGGAATCTTCATCGGCGCGATAGTAACGGCAGGCGCTATTCTATAGGAATCTTTCCTTTCGATGACCACCCCTGCCTCTCCTGCAAAGACGTTGCAAGCCCAGGGCGCCGACGCCTCCGCAGTCCAGACTCCGAGCGACTTCGACCGCTCGGGCCCGTACTTCGACGTCTGGGCCGGCTCTGGAGCCTGCTCGCCGCGATGCTCGCAGCCCGTTTCAAGTCAACGCCAGAATCTCGACGCGCCCGGAGAATAGATTGAGAGCGGCCGCCGCGATCGCCTTCGTAACGCCCCGGGGCGAACCCTCGCTGATCCGAAGCACCACGCGCGCGCTGCTGGAACCCAAGCGGCTGATTCCCATCCTCCTGGTGAGCGGGTCATTGGTGGCGGCGCAGAGCAATTACAGCCAGGACGCGCTTGCGGTCCCGCTCGGCGTAGTGATGTGCATCCTCTTCGTGCTGGTGGCTCCGGTGTCGTGGCGGGTGCTGTTTCCCGAAGGCCTCGAGTTCAGCCACGGTGCGATCCGGCTGCTGCTGTACGGGACCATCGGCGCAGGCGTGGTGCTGAGCCTGGGAGCGGCGGTTCCCAAAATCCTCGACATGGGACCGACGTTCCTCACTGCTCGGCCGATACTCCTGATCTGCACGGCACTTTTTTTGGTCGGCGGCTGGGGGCTCGGGCGCGACATCGGGATGGAGGAGATTCTGCATCGCGAGAAGGCACGCGCTGCCGCGCTCGCACGCGCGGCGGAGATGTCTCAATTGCTGGCGCTGAGATCTCACCTGGATCCACACTTCCTCTTCAACACGCTCAACGCCATCGCCGAGTGGTGTCGACAAGATCCGGAGACGGCGGAACGAGCGGTGTTCCAGCTCTCGGACGTCCTGCGCGCGGTGCTCGCGGGCGTTCGCTCACCCGCGTGGCCACTGGAAAGAGAGTTGGATCTGGTCCGGACCGTTTTTTCGCTCCACCTTCTTCGGGACCCGAATCTGTTTGAGCTCTCGGTGCAGGTGCAACCTGAGCTGAGCTCGGTGCCCATTCCACCGATGCTGATCCTGCCGCTCGCGGAAAACGCGGTGAAGCACGGGCCGGGCGCCGGTCATCGTGGTTCGATCGCGCTCAGCGTAGCGCGCCACGGCGAGTCGGTGCGCGTCACGCTGGAGAATCCCGGCCCCTACCGCGGCCCGCGCGAGGGCAGCGACGGATTGCCGACATTGAAGAAGCGGCTGGCGCTCGCCTATGGCGTTCGTGCGAGCTTGGAGATCGCTTCCGCGGGCAACGCGACGCGTGCAAACCTCGAGGTGCCGCTGAGCGGGCCGATACCGGGGGTAATCACTTGAGTGAAAAGCTACGCGTGCTGGTCGCCGACGACGAGCTGCTGGCGCGAAAGCGGTTGCTGCGGCTGCTGACGGCGATCCCCGAGGTCGAGGTGTGCGGGGAGTGCCAGGATGGCGCCAGCGTGCTGGCGCGCGTGGCAAGCGGCGGCGTGGACCTGGTTTTGTTGGACATCCAGATGCCGGGGCTCTCCGGTTTGGAGGCGATGGAGCTGTTTCCGCTCGACGGTCCCTACGTCATCTTCTGCACCGCGCATCCGGACCATGCGGTGCAGGCGTTCGATGCGGGTGCGGTGGATTATTTGCTCAAGCCGATCTCCGCGGCGCGGCTCCACAAGGCGCTGCAGCGGGCGCAAGCGCGGGATGCGCCCCGCCGGTTCAGGGCGGAGCTGGAGCGGCATCGAGCCTCGGACGGAAATGGAGAGCCCCTGCGGCGCCTCCCCATCTCCACCCGGCAGGGGATCGTGCTGGTCGATCCGCGGCAGATCACGCACGCGGTGCTCGATGGAGAGCTGGTGACGATTTTCACCACGCAGGGGCAGTACTTGACCGACTTCAGCCTTCAGGAGCTGGAGGAGAAGCTGGAACCGGGCAGCTTCGAGCGCGTGCATCGCCGCGCGCTGCTGAATCTGGAGTACGTCGCTCGGCTCGAGCCCGTCGACACGGGTGGCTACGTTGCTCGAACCCTGGGTGGGCACGCGGTGGATGTCTCGCGCCAGGCGGCCCGCCAGCTGAGAAGGCGCCTGGGGCTGCGCAAGCCTCCCGGGGGCGACTCCACGGATGATTGACCGAGGTTCACTTCGGTCAGACGATTGGCATGGTCAGGCGAACGCTGCTAAGTCTCGAGCGATTCGTTGCTTGCGGTGGAGGCAAGGATGACAGTGCAGCCGATCGATGTGACCGCGGTGATGGGAATGGCTCTGGGTGGAATGCTGATCCTCATCCCGTTGCTGTTCGCGCTTCGTTTCGCGCTCAAGCCGGTGATCGAAATGGTGTCCGCCAATCGTGAAAGTCGCAGGGATCGATCGGAAGTTGAGAAGCTGTCGTTGCGCGTCACCCTCCTCGAGCAGCAGGTGCGATCGCTCGGCGCTGGCAGCCGGATGCCGGAAGCGTTGCAGATGTCTTCCGCATCTCTGCCGAGTCACGCGTCGAGCGCCAACCGCGAGTGACGGCTTAGGCGGTACGTTCCCGCCGCTTTGCTTTCGTCGCCGCGATCAGAACACGAGCGCCAGGCCGAGATACGGTCCGCTGAACCTGTCCTGGTGGTTGATGCCCGGGTCCACCAGACCGCGGTCGTCGAGGAAGATCCGCCGCCATCCGCCGCGGATGCCGAGCTGGCCGATGGCAAGCGCAAGGCCGGCATTCCAGTCCAGCTCGTGGAAAGGATATACGGTGCCGTGCACGGCTCCTTCGATTCCGAGTGGCCCGATGACCTGCACGATCCCGGAGAAGCCGAGGCCCGGCCCCGCCACGGTCAGGTCGGGAGCGAAGGCGCTCACCAAGCCGGCTTCGATCCGAAGTCGGCCGCGCTCGTTCGCTGCCAGCGCGTACGTTCCGTAGATGTTGAGCAGCTTGATCGTATCGCCGCCGAAGACGTCCTCCCCCTTGGCGAAGATCGAGGTGAACTGCGTGTTGAGGCCGAGGCGCTTGCCCTCGAGAGCCAGGTTGAGGCCGAAGGAACCTCCGCCGTTGAATGCCTGTCCGCCGCTGAACGCCTGACCGCTGACGTGCGCCACACCTTCGGCGCCCAGGGTCAGCTTGATCTCGCTCCGAGGGGCCTGTTGCCCGATCGATTGAGGGGCGGGGTATGCGTAGGGATACGCGTACGGGTAGTAGGTATACGGCGGGTAGAACCCAGCATACGGGTAATAGCCCCAGCCGAAGTAGTACCCCGGGAAGCCGTAGCCGTAGTAGTACGGACGATAGTAGTAGCTGCCGCGATAAGAAGGAACTGCGACGTACGAGCTGCCCGGTGATGCCGCGTGCGCTCCTCCAGAACTACCGGAGCTCGAGCCGGAGCTACCTCCCGAGCGCTTACCGAACCGAGCCTCTGCGGATAACGGTGCCAGCATCAGTGCGACTGCGGTGCCAAGGCTGGCGAGGAATCGAATGTTCGCCATAACGCGCTCCTACGTGCCGGTTACTCGCGCAAAGACGCAAGCTGAATAATGCCTATTCAAAGTCGTCCCGGCAGCGACCACCTTTCCCCAATGCGGCGGCCACTGTACCGCCATCGCCGACGCGATGCACCACGGACGCTGGGTCGGAGCTTCGGCGGGTCGGCTAAGATTGCGGCGCAGAGCGCGGGTTAGAAAACCGTCCCGCGCCATCGAACGGAAGGTGCCTCACGCAGCTCCAGCTCGACGAACTCATCGCTCACCGCCGAGCAAGGGCACCACTCGAGGCGATACCGGATCTCGTTCTTGGCGCCCTCGATGGCGCCCTCGCGCGTGGCGGCGACGACGGTGACCTCGCCTGCCGCCGTGCCGATGCAGCGAACCTGGTACTTGCCATCGATCAGCCTCTTGAGCGTGGCCGGAAATTTCATCGAGCCGCCATTGCTATCGCTCCCGAGTCCCCGGGCGCAAGCCGGCTCGCGAATTACGCTTCGCATGGGATGCTCCTGTCCGCTGACAAACGCCCGTGCTCAGGGGGGACCGAGCTTCGGGAGTACGGAGGCCCGTCAAGCGTTAGTTGTCACCACGGCCGGTCCAGCCAAGAGGAAGAGGCACCATGCCGCGAATCGCCTTGAACCGAACCTCGTCTGCCTTGCTGCTCGCGTGCGCAGCGATGGGTCTTCCGGCGGGCGCGGTCGAACCGGGAACGAGCCTGAAGGCGAAGCCGTACTGCACGGGCGAGTATGCGGACGACTTCTCCGCCCTGGCGCCGCAGGTTCGCGAGTTCGAAGGCCAGCCGCAGACGCGGCCATCCTCGTACTGCGTCCGAAACACGGCGACCTACGAGTGTCTCTCGTACAGTGGCGATGGAGCCGTTCGCCGGATTCGCCGCAAGGCGGTGCTCCACGGGACCGCCTTCGGCTACCGGATCGTCAATGGAGAGACGTTGCTGTTGACCAACCAGCACATCGCGGAATGGCCGGCGGTGACCGACGAGGACCACCCGGTCGATGACGTGCCAATCGGGTGCAAGCGCGTTGCGGACTCGCTGCGGATAGTCGACAACGAGGCGGACGCCTACGAGCGCGACGACATCCCGCTGGCGCGAGTGGTCACCGATCCGCAGTTGGACGTCGCTGTTCTCAAAGCGCGGGTGCAGTTGCCGATCCTGCCTTGGAAGGTGGGGCGAAGCGCTGCGCTGCGCGAGCGCAACGTGGTGGACGTCCGCGGGTTTCCGCTCGGCGCCTTCCGCGCCACCAACATCGGCAAGGTGGTCTCCGCCTACGACCACGATGACGAGAAGGATTGGGACCACGATGACTTCGTGGTGGACGCGCTGCTGTCGCCCGGAAACTCCGGCTCACCGGTGCTGGCGGTCTCCTGTCGGACCGGCGAGTACGAGCTGGTCGGCATCTACCACGCTGGCTACACCGGCGGCAGCGCGCTCAACGTGGTGGTGGGCATCGACCAGGTGCGCGACCTGATGACCACTCTCAAGCGCGCGCCGCGCACGCGCCCGGAAACCGCGCAGGGACCGGATGCCCACGATCGGGCGCGGCTGACGCAGGACTCGCGCTTGTTCATCGAGCCGTTCTTCCCCTTGGGCTCGCTCCCCGCTTCCGTTCGCGCCCGGGGAGACGGGGCACTGGTGTTCGAGGTCCTCTCGCGCGACTTCCCCTTGAAGTCGCATCCGCTGCTAGTGATCGAGGACTTGCCTCCGCAGCGCGGCGAGGCATTTGGCGAGCTGGGCCGGCTTTGGTTCGGCGGTCCGCAGGGCCTGAAGCCGTACGCGCGCTCGGAGCTGGAGGGCGATGCACAAGGTCAGGTGACCCGCGTGCTGGACGTCCTGCGCCGAAACGCGCTTGCGACGTTTGCCTATCGCGCGGCGGCGCGGGGCGCGCAGAGCTCGCGCGAGCGGTTCGAGCAGGCGGCGAAGTTGGAGCGGGGGCTCAAGCGCACCGCCACCGGGCAGAAGGACGTGATGCAACTGGTGGTCGAGTTGGCAGACCGGTTGGGCCCGCATGGGGCCGACGTGCCCGTCCACCTCAGCGACGCTCTGGCCATGCCCATCTCGAATCCGGCCTTCCCGAGCCCGGCCGAGACTTCTACCGGCCCGCCCCCCCGCTCGTCGGTGGATTCGCCGCGCCCAAGCGTCGGCGCCGGGGAGATCCCCGGGAGCATCAACGTTCCGGTCAGCACCACCGAGGAGTAGCCCGAAGCTCCGCTTGCAGGGCCGGGTCGATGCCGACAGGATTGACGCGTGCCCGAGCTTCCGGACGTGGTCATCTATATCGAGCGCTTGCAGGCTCGCGTCGGCCGGCAGGTACTGGACAAAGTCCGACTCGCCAGCCCTTTCGTGCTCCGCTCGGTGGATCCGCCCATTCGGGAGGCCGAGGGGAAGAAGGTGATCGGCTTTCGACGCCTGGGCAAGCGCATCGTGATGGGATTGGAAGCGGACCTGTTCTTGGTCTTCCACCTGATGATCGCGGGCCGCTTCCATTGGAAGGAACGCTCCGCGAAGCTCCCCGGAAAACTCGCGCTGGCCGCCTTCGACTTTTCCGTCGGAACGCTGCTGCTGACGGAGGCCAGCTCGAAAAAGCGCGCCTCGCTCCATTTGGTGCGCGGCGAGCAGTCGCTTCAGCAGTTCAACCGCGGTGGGCTGGAGGTGCTGGAGGTCGATTTCGAGGCTTTCCGCGCGACGCTGCAGAAGGAAAACCATACCCTCAAGCGGGCGCTGACGGATCCCACCCTGTTCAGCGGGATAGGAAACTCCTATTCCGACGAGCTGCTGCATCGCGCGCGGCTCTCCCCGGTAAAGCTCACCTCGCAGCTCAACGACGACGAGGTGCGGCGCCTCTATGGGGCGACGCAAGAGACGCTGACCGTCTGGACGGACCGACTGCGGCGGGAAGTGGGTGAAGGCTTTCCGGAGAAGGTGACCGCCTTCCGGGACGGCATGGCGGTGCACGGGCGGTACCGGCAGCCGTGCCCGGTCTGTGGCTCGCCCGTTCAGCGCATCGTCTACTCGGAAAACGAAACCAACTATTGCCCGCGCTGCCAGACTGGGGGAAGGCTGTTGGCAGACCGCTCCCTGTCGCGCCTTCTGAAGAGCGACTGGCCTCGCACCCTGGAGGAGCTCGAGGAGAGAACCCAGGGGTGATTGCGAAGCGCCGAAAAAAATCTATGCTCCACCTCCCAGGTCGGCTAACAGTCTGGCGCTTGCACCGCTTTCCGCTCACCGAAAGAGGATGGATCCGATGACTTCCACCGCGGCCCTTATCCCTCTGCCCCAGCGCGGCTCCGCGCCATGAGCGTATCCCCACTGGCACTTGCACTGACCTGGCTCGCTGCCGCGCCGGCGACTACCCCCGCGCCCGAACGGACGCTCTGGCTGGTGCAGCCGTTGTACGCGGATCAGGAAGCGCTGGGGACTCGAGCGGAGGAGCTGATCCACCAAGTCATTCCCGAGGAGAGCCGGGCCTCGGAAGTGATCGGCCGCAAGGAGTTGGTCGCGGCGCTGGAAGGCAAAGCGGGCGACATCAAGTGCCTCCTGGGCGAAGCGGAGTGCCGCGACCCGTTGGACGCCCTCGTCGGCAGCCTCGGGTTCAGTCGGGTGATACTGCTCAAGGGCGGCAGGGACGATGCCGGCTACCGCTTCAAGGTATCCAGCTATCGTCCAGCGGACGGGAACGTCACCACTGCGGAGGGTACCGGAAACACGCTGGACAGGGCGCTCTTCGGCGCGGTCGCCAAGCTCGCACCGATCGCCACGACGATGGAGGTAAAGTCCACGCCGCCAGGGGCGACCGTGTTCATCGACAACGAGAAGCTGGGCACCGCGCCGCTGACGACGCAGGTGCTCCCCGGCGAACGCACGCTCAAGCTCGACCTACCCGGGTACAAGCCGTTGGAGATCACCCAGCTGGTCCCTGCCCGTGGACAAGTGAGCGTCCAGCGCGATCTCGAGAAGCTGCCGGCGAGGGTGATCATCAGCGCCACGCCGGCCGGAGCGGAGATCTATTTGGACGGCAAGTTGGCCGGGAAGGACAAGGTGGACGAGGGCGTGCAGCCGGGTACGCACGTGATCCGGATCACCGCGCCGGACTACAAGCCCCATCAACTGAGCGTCGAGATCAAGCCCGATGAGACGTACACCCTCAAAAAGGCGCTCCAGCCCACGACATTCCTCGGCATGCCGATCGCCATCGGCGCGGCGCAGGAGGACATCTACCGGCGCAAGTCATCCTTCGAGGTGGCGTTCGAGACGGTGAGCATCAAGGACGACAGCATCGATGCCAAGCACCTGAAGTCGAACTCGACATTCCGCGCCGACCGGCTGATCTCACCGCGGCCAGGCGCCGCCCATTTGCTGGGTGTCAGCGCGGAGTACAGCACCTACGGCCGGTACTTCGGATTGATGGTGATCGGGTTGCTCTACGCGCAGCATTCCAAGCCGTGGACCATTCACGTCAGGACCACCGACCCGACGATGCCGGTGCCGCCCGGGGGCGACGAGATCGTCTCCAGCGTCAACGTGCTCACCTTGCGCGCGCTGCAGCCGCAGCTGCGGATCGCGCTCTGGCGCTTCACGCTCTCTGGCCAGGGCGGGCTGGAGGTGCGCGGGATGCGGTTCAAGCAGCAGTCGGAAGCCATTTACAGCGACGGTTTTCTCCTCGTGGATACGCAGGTGGTCGGGCAGGGTGCGATCAGGTTGTTCCTCTTCGAAGGGCTGTTCCTGGAGGCCGCCTATCGGTACTCCACGAGCATCGTCAGCTTGTACGAAGGAAAGGGACCTGCGATGCAGACTCTTCGCGCCGGAGCAGGCTATGCGTTTTAGCAAATGGCAGGCGATCTCCTTGGCCCTTGCCGCGATGGCGATGGCGCCGCTGGCCTGGGCCGAGCCTCTGGTCGGACCAGCCGTCGGCAATGCGGATACGCTTGTCGCGGAAGGCAATCGCCTCTACAACGCTCGCCAGTATTCGAAGGCTTCCGCGCTGCTGCTCAAGGCGACGCGCGCCAACCCGGCGTCGCTGCCGGCGTACCTGTCGCTCGCGCGAAGCTATATGGCGCAGAAGCAGACCCGCAGCGCCTGCCTGGCGTACCGCGCCTTCCTGAAGTCTGCGCCCGATACCGCCGACCGAGGGCGGGCCCAGAGCGAGCTAGAGCTGTGCGAGCTCAAGCTGAAGAGCCGCAAAGCCGCGCCCGATCCAACCGAGAAATTCGTGGCCACCAAGTCGAAGCTCTACGAGGCGCTCGAGAAAAACCAGCTGCTGGGACCCGGCTCGGCTGGCGAGGCGCTCAAGTCGTTGGTGCACGGGGGATATCTGGGCGCTGACCTGGGTGAGATGGCCACCAAGGTCAACGCCGCCGCCACTGCCTCTGCCGAGGAGCTCTACAAGCGGGTGCTGGCGCACGAGAAGGTCTCTTCGGATCAACTGCGCAAGGGCAAGCAGCTGTATCAGCTGGCGTTGGACACCGGCGCGGCGCCGCCGAACTTCTCGGCGCGAAGCGCCTTCTTGGAAGGGCTGGCTTCCTTGCACGCGGGCGATTTGAAGAAGGCCGAGGCGCAGTTCACCGAGGCATCGCTGGCCGATCCCACCGCGACCGAGCCCAAGTTCTACCGCGCCATGTCAGTCTACCGCGGTGGCGATAAGCAGGGGGCCCTGCGCACGCTGGAGACGGATCTTCCGGATGATCCCAGGACGGCGGTCTTGCGCGCTACCATGGCTCTCAGCAATTCTTCGGAAGCGGGAGCCACGGAGTTGGAGCGATTGCTCTTCGCCACGCGCTTCCCCGCCGGGCGTTGAAAGCCGGCGGCCCAGGAGGCCGATAAACGATGGGGTCCGTGATCTGTCAGGGCTGTGGCACCGAGCACGCCACCTGGACCGGCCGGTGTCCGCACTGCGGCAACACCGAGGTGATCCGGGTAGACGCGCAGGCGGACCGGATGATCAACCGCGTAGTCGCCGGTCGATACCGGATCCTCAGCAAAATAGGGCAGGGAGGAATGGGCTCGGTCTACCTCGGCGAGCTGGTGGGCATCGGCCAGCGCGTCGCCCTCAAGTTCCTCAACAGCAATTTCTCGCTCGACCCGGAGATCGCGCGCCGGTTCCTCAACGAGGCGAAGAGCTATGCGCGCGTGGCTCATCCCCACGCGGTGGTGCTCCACGACTTCGCTCAGGACGAGGAGGGTGGCCTGTTCATCTCGATGGAGTACGTCGAGGGGGCAGACCTCAAGAGGATCCTCGCCGATCAGCGGCGGGTGCCGGTGGCCGAGGCGATCGAAATCGTGCTCCAGGTGGCGGATGTGCTGGCGTACGCCCACGGCAAAGGCGTGATCCACCGCGATCTGAAGCCTGAGAACATCATGGTTCGCAAGGGGACGCGGGGCATTTACGTGAAGGTGCTCGACTTCGGGATAGCCCGAATGGTGGAAGAAGGGACTACGCGAGTGACCGCGCAGGGGGCCATCGCCGGAACGCCGCGTTACATGGCTCCGGAACAGGCGGAGGGAAAAGAAATCGACGCGCGGGTGGACATCTACTCGCTGGGACTGGTCCTCTTCGAGCTGCTTTCGGGCGTACAGCCCTTCGACGGCGCGACGGTGGGCGAGATATTGCGCAAGCAGATCTTGCTGCCCACGCCTCACCTCCGCGATGTGGCACCCGACTTGGAGCTGCCGGACGTGGACGCGGTGATTCAGAGGGCGACGGCCAAGAACCGCGACGAGCGGTACGCGAACATGGAGCAGTTCTCGGCGGACCTGACGAAGTCGGTGCCCATCCATTTGCTCCGGCCGGCCGGGCCGCTCGAGGCCGATGCAACGGAGAGCGATCGCACCTTCATCCCCAGTGCCCTGGCGAAATCTCGGGTCACCGATTTCGGCAAGGCGGTGTCGGTGGAGAAGACGCCCGTTCCAGCGAAGCCGGCGGCGTCGCGGCCCGGGCTGTGGATGGGCGGTGCGCTGGTGCTGGCGCTGGTCGCGGGTGGAACGTACGTCGTTCGCCTGCGGCCTCAACCGCCGAGACCTTCCGACGGCTCTTCTCCCGATCGATCAGGGGTGACCGACCGCTCCGGTACGCTTCCGCCGCCAAATCCTACCGACCCGACTCCGTCCGACGTGAAGCTTGAGCGCATGCATTGGCGCGAAAGGGCGAGGGACGCAAAGACCCAGTTCGCGCTGGGAAACCTGGCCGTGGCGAAATCGATGCTGGATCAGATTCCGTCGGACCAGAAGCTGGGCGACGACAAGCTGGAAGACGAGGTGGGTAATCTTCGCAAGGACATCGGTGCGATCGAGGACAAGCTGGTGCGCGCGGACGCTCACAGCAGGCAGGGCGATTGCGACGCCGCGATCAGGCTGTACGGAGAGATCCTGAAGGCGAACCCCAAAGTCCACGATGCGAAAGCCGGTCGCGATTGGTGCCAGAAAAGGATGGCGCCACTGAAGACCGAGTAGCGCCGTGGTTCGGGAAAGGATGAAAGGGCCGAATCGGATCGCCTCGGCGATTGCCGGTGGGCTGATTGGAGCGTTGAAGCTCCTGCCTTTGAGGGCCCGGTTGGCCCTGGCCGGCAGCCTGGGTCGATTGGCCTATTCGCTGGGGATCCGGCGCCGCATCACGCTGGAAAACTTGCGAGCCGCTTTCCCCGATTTGCCCGAGCGCACCCGACGCGCGATCGGTAAAGGCGCGTACGTGAACATGGCGATCGCGGTGATGGAGGGCCTCGTCTCCGACGCCCTCCCGGAAGCCAGTTTGGATCAGGCGATCGTCACCGAGAACTGGGCGCCGATGCAGGCGGCTCTGGACGCGGGCAAGGGCGTATTGATTGCGACGGCCCACTTCGGCAGCTGGGAGCTGTTCGGGGAGGTGATGTCCCGCCGCGGGATCAAGTTGCATGCCGTGGTCCGTCCGCTGCGCGGCGCGCTGAACGAGCGGGTGATCGAAAGCCGCCGCAAGAGCGGGATGCGCTTCATTCCAACGCGCGGCACCATCCTCGCAAGCGTGAAGGCCCTGCGCCGCGGCGAAATCGTGGCCATGCTGATCGATCAGGTGCTGCCCGCCGATCGCGGCGTGTTCGTTCCGTTCTTCGGCCGACCGGCTTGCACCACGCCCGCCTTGAGCATGGCGGCGATGCGGACCGGCGCGCCGGTGTTCGTGGCCATGGCAGCGCGCGAGGACGATCACCTGCGCATGTTCATCGAGGGCCCCTTTCCAGTTCCGGACACCGGCGATCGCCGGCGCGATCTGGTGGATCACACGGCGAAGGTGACGGCGGTCCTCGAGCAGTACATCCGCCGCTATCCCGACCAATGGCTGTGGCTGCACCGCCGCTGGAAGGTGCAACCGGTCAGATCTTGATCCGCAGTGCCAGACCGAGATCGAATGTCGGCGCGGGAACGGAAATCGCGGGGATCATCTGATCTCCAATCTGCTGCGCGGGGATGTCGAACCCGAGCCGGAATTCGCCGCCTCTGTTTCCGTAATGCACGTCGGCGTACGCCTCGATGAAAAGATAGGAGAGCACGCGCGTCAGGTAGTCCAGTCGGGTGATGAACGAGCGATCGGAGAGATTGCCTAGGATGGAAAGCACCAGCGACGTGTTTTCCCCGAGCAGCTTGGGGCTGGTAAAGGTTGTGTAGAGCGCGCCGTAGTGCTTGCCGACGTAGAAGGGTTGAAACGCCCCTTGCATCAGGAGGAACGGATAGATCGAGGGGTTGTCGTAGCCGGACGGATAAATCGACGCGGTGTCGTAGCCGAGGGAGTTGTAGAAGTACTCGGCGCCGATCAGCAGATTGTTGTTCTCGCCGATCACGAAGGTGCGGTTCAGCCCACCGCTCGCCCCGACCTCCAGATCGGTGGGCGTGTAACTCTCGAACTGTCCGGCGAAGCCGAGCAGGGGGTTGGGCTGGGAGGCAGGCCGGAAGAGCGACACTTCGTTGCCCTTTTTCAGCGCGACCTCGGCGTAGGCATCGAACGGGCCGATGGCCGAGGACGCGTCCAGTCCGAACCTCGGCCTTCGCCCGTTCTGCAACACGGCTTCCGCGCCAATTTCGCCGCGACCGATGGCGATCTCAGCTCGCATTGCGCCGCCGATTTGACCGAGCCTGTTCGCCGGACCGGCGTTGTCGAATAGCGCGATCGCGTACAGGTTCCAGCCGCGCTCAGAGGGCAGGTGCAGCTTCAACATCGATGCGCCGAGCCTTGGGTCGAATACCGCGAGCGGATCCCGCCGCTGAGGGCTCAAGAAATCGGTGGGGTTCCAGAACCGGGACACGCCCCACTTGACGTGCTGCCGCCCGGCAGTGACGAAAACGGTGCGCAGGATATCGAAGTTCACCCAGAGCTGGTCGAGCAGAACGGCGGGATTGCTGGAAGTGGGTACGCCGAACGCATTGTTCGCCGCGTTGGAGCTGAGCGTCGGATCGTAGGTCAGCCGAGCGAGGATCATCCCCCGAACCCGATCGCTGGGGCGCGCGTCGAAGAATCCGTCCACGATCGCGGGCAGGAGAAATCGCGTGTCGGAGGCGGAGGTGTTCTCCGTCCCCTGGACGATGGAGCGGAGATACATCTGGCCGCCGATTTGAAGGGGGTTGTCGCGGCCGGGCTCGGTGGCGAAGAGGTCCTTGCTCAACGCGCTCGCCAGGCCGCGCTGGTCCTGAGTAGCTTGCTCGCCGACTGGATTTTCTCGGGCTGGCTCGGACGATATCTGAGCTTTTGCCCCTGCCGGTGCCGCGCCCGCGTCCGGCGAGCTGCCGCCGAACAGCTCCGACTCGCTCGGGCGCGAGCCTGCCGATTCTGCCGGTCTGCGCTCGACAGCGGGAGCGCCTCCGTCCGGCGCGGCGCCGAAGAGGTCCTCTTCCCGCGGTCGTTCCTGTGCGGGTGCGAGCGAAGCGAGGATGAGGATCGCCGCGCAGAATGGCAGCGCGAGTAATCGCGCGCTCATCGACTCTTGCTCTCGAACCAGGCCTTGGTAAAGATGTTGCTCTCCAAGGCGTGGAGGTCCACCGCCTTGATCAGCACGATGGTGGAGTTGGCTTTCTCCACTTCGTCGTAGATCCGAATCTCGGGCGGATACCAAAAATCACCCTTCTTCGACTCGCTGTATTGCTTTTGCCAGCGCGGGTAGTACAGCGTTCGCATCAACCGGCCGCTGAGAGCGAACTCCTGTCGCTTGAGGATGTTGGAGGTTTCGTTGTCCACCCAGAGCTTCACGATCGGGAAGGCCACGTCCACGCCCTCCTTTACCTTGAGCGTGATCTTGTGGACGTTGTACGCGCCGAGCTTGTCGTCTCCTTCATCGCTCGCGTCGTACTCCTCCGCGAGACGCGACTCATCGAAGTCTGCGCGCCGCGAGTCCGTCCCAGCGATCCGCTCGCGCTCGGTCCTGCGCTCCCACTTGCCGACATTCGGATCGTAAGACCAGAGGTTCTTCTCCAGCCGAAGATAGCCCTTGCCTTGCTCGCTCTTCGGCTTGCTGAACAGGATCATCAGCTTCTGGTCGGCGCTGCGGCGGTAGACGATTCCCTCGCGCACCACGTCGGTCTTGTCCTTCTCCTTCTGCTCCAAGTAGATGAGCGACTTGTAGTCCCCATTGTTCTGCTGGCGATCGTCCAGCGTGCGCAGCAGCTGGAGCAACTGGTCCTTGCTCATTGCGGCGCGCGCCGGCGAGCCGCCCAGGAGCAGCGCGACAGCGAGGAAGATCGCGGACGAAGCAGCAGGGCGCATGGGCAGGTCAGCCGATGTAGTGCATCGCCGTGATCGGCTTCATCCGAGCGGCGAGGAAGGAAGGGATGAGTGAAATGGCGCTGGTGCACAAAGTGATGAACAACACCGAGCCGAAGATCTTCAGCGGATCGGCCAGCAGCGTCAGCGTGTCATTCATCAGGAACAACTGAACTCCGATCGGCACCGAGATCTGCGCCGCATTCAAAACCGCGCAGATCAGCATCCCCACCAAGGCTCCCGCGGCGGTTGCGGACAGGCCGAGCACCAAGGCCTCGGTGACGAACATCGAGAGCACCCTCGCACGTTGCATGCCGATTGCCCGCAAGGTGCCAATCTCACGCGTCCGCTCGCGAATGGCGATCCACATCGTATTCATCACCCCGACCGCGATGATCACCAGCAGAATGAAGGTGAGCGCGCCCGTGAGCACGTCCAGCGCGGTGACGGTGTACATCACAAACGAGACCTCGTCGTCCCAGTTGGTGATGTCCAGCTTCTGGCCGGTCCAATCCTCCCGGTTCACCGAATCGAATTTCTGCCAGAACGCTTTCGGGTCGTTGTCCATCAGCGCGTAACCCGCCTTTGGGAGCGCGTTGCGCAGTCGCGCGTGAACCGCAGGCACCAGTCGGATGTCCTTGAGGTAGATCATCAGCGCCCCAGTGGTGTCCTCCCGCAGCTGGTACAAAGCGCGCAGAGAAGTCGCGGGGATGAAGACGTTGAACGCGCTCAGCAGCCCAAGGTCCTTGGCAATCGCCACCACCCTGAGGTCCAAGGTGTTGTTCGTTCCCCGCGGGGTGGGCGCGGAGATCGTCAGCGTGTCTCCAACTTTCACGTCCAGCTTTTTTGCCTGGTCCTGGAAAATGAGGATCGTGTTCGGCTGGGCCAGATCGTCAAGGCTTCCCTCCGAAATCCGCAATACTTTATGAAGCCCTGGCTCGTTTCGGATCTCCACTCCGCCGATTCCCGCTTGAATCGATCCGGTGTCGCTGATCACCTTCGCCCAGCCACGGCTGCGTTCCACGATGAAGTCGATTTCCGGCACGGTCTGCCGCACAAGCTCGAGCACTTTTTCGTACTGCGTGACCACCGGCGCGCTCTGGCCCGCGGTGACCTTGTAGAACCCGGCTACGTTGACATGTCCGGTCATCAGCGTGGTTGCGGAACGCAGAATGGTGGCCCGAAGGCCGGTGGACAGCTCGAGAAGGATGACCAGCAGGGCGGTGACTCCTCCAATCGCCCCGCCTAAAAGCAAGGTGCGGCGGCGGTGCTGGAAGAGATTGCGCGCGGCGATGAGCAGGAGCTGTCGCACGTCATTCCTCCGCTTGCATCGCGCGAACCGGGGCGACGCGTGTGGCAAGAAAGGCCGGGTAAAGGGTGGAAATCGCGCTGACCAGCAGGACGATGACGAAGGCGGCGATCAGGTTTGCTGCGGTCAGCCAGGGATGCAGCCTTGGACCGGAGAAGAAGAAATAGAACCAGTCATTCGGGGCGGCAATGCCCACTCGCCCCAACCACTTTACGATGCCCGTCCCGATTGCTGCTCCGGTGCCGCCAAAGACCAGCCCAAGCACGATGATCTCCGTGAGGACCAGCCCGAGCACGAAGCTTCTCTGCGCACCGATCGCGCGCATGGTGCCGATCTCATGGACCCGCTGCAACGTCGCCATCATCATCGCGTTATTGATGATCACCAGCGCGACGATGAAAATGATGAACACCGCGATGTACAGCGCCAGCTTCGCCAAGCTCACGAACTGGCCGATCAGGCCCGCCGCCGTCTGCCAGGAAACCGCCTTGAGATTCAGCTTCTCGCGTTGGGAGACGGATTCGATCTCCTTGATCGTCTGCCTCAGCTTGGTGGGATCCTTGAGAATCACCGCCCCGTTGAGCAGCACGCCGTTGTCCATCTCATCCTTGGAGTAGACCCGCCGGAGCAGCTCTTCTCTTCTCAAGGCGCGCAGATTCCCGGCGGGCTCCTTGTCTTCGTCGATCAAGCCGGGCGTCGCCTCCGCCACCACCTTTCTCGCGGTTCCGAACAGCTCGTCCTCGGCGCGCGAACGGTCGATGGCTTCGGCTCCCGCCAGCTTCTTCAGCTTGTCGACCTCTTCGATCTTATCCGCAGACAGATAGCCGAAGAGGTCCCGGAACGAGACCAGATCCATCAAGTTCAGACTGCCGGCCAGCGCGGCGTCCTCCATGCCCTGGAATTGAAATGTGCCGTAGATGGGGACGTTGACCGACTGGACGTATCCGGTGCGGGTGAAAGCCTTGATGGTGAGCACGTCGCCCACCCGAATCCGGTAAAGCTCGAGCAACGGGGCGAGTTGTTGGTAGAAGAAGCTGTAGCGGTGCTTGAAGTTGGCATCGTCCATCCCGAAGAACCGCTTGAGCAGGGCATCGAGATCCGTCTCGCTCGAGCCCAATTCCCGCTGAAGCCGCTGCACTGCCTGTTGGGTCTTGATCTTGTCGAGCTGGAGGATGATCTCCTTGGTCTGCGCCTGGTTCTGTTTGAGAAGCTGCTCCGCCTCCGAGGGTTGCCCTCCCTTGACGGCGGAAGTCGCGATCAGCTTGCCCTGGTCCACTACCGTCTTCTTGATCTTGTCGAGCCTTCGGGCGGCCTTCAGCTTCAACACGTTTTCGTAGAAGTATTTGGAGAACAGAAAGCCCCGGTGACCAGCGGGAACCCGTTGCCCGTCGACGATCCGGATGCGGTCGAACGATTTTTGGAAATCATCCAGGTCTGTTCCCAGGTAGCGCAGGTAGACCAGGTCCGCATCGGACGCCTGCGGAGCGATCTTGTTCTCGAGAAACTCGAGGCTGTTGAGCGGATCGCGATCAAAGCCGTCCCAGAATGCTTCGGAGGATCCGCGCTGAAGTGCTGCGACGTTCTCAGGGTCGATCGATTTTTCGGTGACCAGCAGCTCGCGCTTCTTCAGGTCGCTCTGCAGGACGCGCAGGATCTGACGGATGTACTCCTTCTGACTTTGATACCTCCCCTCCAGCTCGGGATTGGCCGCCCGTTGCTGTTTCTGGCGAACCAAATCCCTCATCTTTTCCAGGGCGACATCCACCGTGTTGCCGGAGGTGATCAGGGCGCCGTTGATGCCCATCGGCACCACCGTCTTGACGTTGGGGATGGATTCCAACGCCGTCTTCACCTTCGAGAAATCTTCGATCGGGCTCAGATCTGGCTCGGATCCCATCTGACCGAAGAGAGCCAACGGGTCCTTTGACTTCGCCGAATAGATCTGGATGTTCCCTGCCACGCTGCCGATGATGCTGCGGCTCATCGACTGGTCCATGCTGTCGAGCAGGGCTCCCCCCACTACCACCAGCAGCGTTCCCGTCAGGATGATGCCTCCGATGATCACGTTCAGCTTGGAGGCAAACAGGTTGCGAAGCGCGATACGGATCAAGACGCGAAGATGGCCGCCCATCAACGGACCTCCGCGACCGACTTGAGCTGAACGTTGGCCGGAGTCAGCTGTTCGACGATCTGCCCGTCCGCCAACCGGATCACAGCGTTCGCGTGCGACATTACCTTTGCATCGTGCGTGGAGAAGATGAAGGTGGTGCCGTTCTTCTCGTTCAGCTCCTTCATCAAATCAATGATGTTGTTTCCGGTCACCGAATCTAGATTCGCGGTGGGCTCATCGGCGAGAACGATCTTCGGCTGTGTGACCAGGGCGCGCGCCACGGCAACGCGTTGCCGCTGACCGCCGGACAACTCGTTGGGACGGTGATCCACGTGCGAGGCAAGCCCCACCTGATCGAGCAGCGACATCACCCGATCGCGCCGCTCGCTTTTGGTGAGAGTCCGCTGCAGCAAGAGGGGGAACTCCACGTTCTGGAACACGCTGAGGACCGAAACCAGGTTGAAGCTCTGGAAGATAAACCCGAGTGTGTTGAGGCGGAGGTTGGTCAGCTTCCGATCGGAGAGGTGCCGGGTGTCGTTGCCGTCCACCAGCACGGTGCCGGAAGTCGCGGTGTCCACGCACCCGATCAGATTGAGCAGCGTGGTCTTCCCGCTTCCCGAAGGTCCGGCAATAGAGAGGAAATCCCCCTGGTGCACTTCCAGGGAAACGCCGCGCAGCGCGGGTACCACCACGCTGCCAAGTTTGTATTCCTTCACGACGTCGATGATTGAGACGATAGAAGGCATGCGGTCCTCTGCCCCGATGGTGTGGCGGTTGATTAGCCCGGGTGAGCGGCCGCCGCAGCAAAATAAGTCCTGTCGACGATCAGTCGGAGATACCAGAAAAAATGGCCCGCTCCGAACGGAACGGGCCATCTCGATTTCTACACTGATGCGCTTCGGCTCAATGCCGTCGCACGACTACTTCTTGCTGTCGTCGGGGTGCGTTCCCTTGTCTTCGGGAATCGTGGCCGGCCGATTCGGGCTGGTTGCTGTTCTGCGGTGTGCATCCATGTCGGTGCCCGGCTTGTTGGCGCCGCTCGTCGCTCCCTCCAACCAAATCGCCGTGGCGACGTTGGTCGTCTTCTCCTTTACGGTGAAGCTCGCGCGAATCTCCTGGCCTTCTTTGAGATCGTTGGCCTTGGTGATCCCGGCGCTCTCGAACTTGGTATTAGGTTCGATCTTCAGCGGAACAACGGCGCCCATGTGGTCGACGTACACCGTGTTCTTGTCGGCGCGAACGACTTTGCCGGTGAGCTCATTCTTGCCGAGGTCATGTCGAGTCATCGCTGAATCGGAGCTGCTCGGCGCGCTCGGTACGGTGCCGCTTGTGCCCGAGCCGCCCGTTCCTCGATCCGACGCGGAGCTTCGATCGGCGGGGGAGGTTCCCATCGTCGCCGTGTTAGAAGACGGCTTCTCTTTATTCGGAGGCGTGATCGCGTCCGGGAGGGGTTGCTCGAGTGGATCTTTGACCTGGACGCTCGAGTCCTTCGCCTTGCTATCGGGGTCCTGAGCGTTGGCAGCGCCGATCATCAGCGCAAGCCCAGCGAGCGACCCAATTAGTTTTGCGTTCATGAACGTCACTCCCTTCTGTGCGGGGTTGTTGGGTTGCCCCAAGAGTGAAAGCTATGCACCAATGCCCAACCCGCTACCGCCCCCGGCCGTGCAGTGGTAAGGCGTGCGAGCTTTATTGCCCGGCCGCCCAGCGGTCGGCACGGCACTTCACCGAATGAGCAGCCCCGGCCCAATCGAATGGGTGATCGCCACAGCCGTAGCCTTGTCGGGGGCAGGGTTGGCGCAGGCTCAGCTGCCCGAGCGCAGCCTGGGCATTTCGGTTGGCTACCTATCCGTCAACGGCGCCGTGGCGGAAATCGGTCACGCGTACCCGCTGGGTATTGAGGGGAGCTTGTACCTCGATCGCGGATTCGAGCTGCTTGCTCACCTGCCAGTGGCGCTGCTGCGCCAGGAGGATCGCAATCGAACGGTCGTCGGCATCGCACCAGCGCTGGGCGTGCGGTACCTCTTCTGGGAGGAGCTCATCCGACCGTATGTCGGTGTGGAGCTGGGATACCAGCACATCTTCGGGATCGACGAGACGTCGCATTTCGTCGGGGGCGGTGCGAACGTCGGCGTCGAGGTGCTCGCGACGGAAACGCTGGCGATCGGATTGCGGACGCAGCTCAACCTCTGGGCGAGCTCCGGCGCGAGCGTTTTGATCTCGTTTGGCAGCTTGATCAACTGCGCGATCTATTTTTAGGGGCGCCCTGCCGCTTGCGTGAGCCGACAAAAAGCGAGGTAGCTCGCCTCATGGAGGCCTGCCATCAGCAGCGCGCTGTCTACCAGCCGATCCCGATCGCTGTTCGGCCAACTCGTCCGCAGCTTCGCCGCGCCACGTCGGTGGGCAGCGCCGGCCAGGGCTGCGAAATAAGAGGCAACCTGCGGCAACTCGTCCGGCAGCAAGCGGCGCACATCGATCCTATCCTCCTGCGGCGCGAGGCGGCGAACGAACATCGATCGACCCTGGAGGTGCGTGCTGCCGATCATCCTCGGTGGGTGCTCGAGGCATGCCCGAAGGCCCTCGATCACGCGCAAGGCTGGGTCCATTCTCGGCTCGCCGAGGAGGATGGCAGGTGAAGGACTGCCTTCTTCCTTCATGTCGAACAGCCAGGCGCCGTCCTTGCCACCCTTGCCCCGAGTCAGTATGGCCACCCGCAGCACTCCCAGGCTCCCGGTACCGGCGATCCGGAACGCGGCGTCGAGCACGTCCAGCGAGCTGGCCTCGAGCCGTGCGTCGGCCGCCAGCCGCTTCGCGTACGCGGCGAACGCGCGCAGCGCCTCCTGGTAGAGAGAGCGCGGAAGATCGCGGTATCGCGGCCCGCGAATGAAGCGCCGCGTCCCGCCGGCCCATTTCGTTCGCGCCGCCAGCAGCTCTTCGCGCGTACGCGCTTCCACGTGCTCAATCAGGCGCCTGACGACCTCCGGCGCCTTGGGTGGCTTCGCGCCTCCCACCGCGGTCGCCGCATACGCACCGACCGCCGAGGTGCACGAATCGAGAATGCGAGAGCCCGAGAAGCCGAGATTGCGCGCCGCGAGGACCACGCTGGTGATCAGCCGCAGGAGGTCCAGCTTCCACGGACCCACGATCGCGTCGTCAAAGTCGTTCAGGTTGAACGTTACCTGATCCCCGTCTGTGCCGTCCGAGCGATAGGCGCCAAAATTTTCCACGTGTAGATCGCCGGCGATCCATCCCGCTGCGTCGAGCTCACAGGTCAAGTCGGGTTTCAGGCTGAGAATATGGTAGAAGAGTGGCGCTGCTCCACGGAGGAAGGCGAGAGGAGAGGCTCGCATCCGCTCGATCTTCAGCGGAAGCAGCCAGGGGAAAGGGCGCGTGCGAGCTCGATCCCGCTGAAGCTGCCAGCGAGCGAACTGAAAGGGATCGAACTCGAACACGCGTTTCAGGTTAACTGAAGTCACAATCCCCGCGAATTCTACGGCCGGTAGCGGAGATGTGACTTGTCAGCGGGTGGCAATTGAAGCACAAGACTTCCGGCGAGGATCGCGATGGCGCGGATCTTGATCGTTGAAGATGAGCAAGATCTGGCTGGCCTGCTCGTCTACAATTTGCGCCAGGCGGGCCATGAGGCGGAAGTCGCGCGCACCGGAGCCAGCGCGATCGCGAGGCTGGCCACCTTCAAACCCAATCTGATCCTGCTGGACCTGATGCTTCCGGACATTTCGGGGCTGGAGGTGATCCGCGCCATCCGGGCTGCGCCGCAGCAGCATCGCACTGCGGTGATGATGGTGACGGCAAAAGGAGCGGAGCCCGATCGAATCCAAGGCTTCGAGCTGGGAGCTGACGACTACGTGGTGAAGCCCTTCTCGGTCCGCGAGCTCGTGCTCCGAGTGGAGGCCGTTCTGCGCCGAATGGTGGCCGACACCGAAGGCGACCTGGTGCTGAGCGCGGGCGCGATCCGGGTCGATCCTGCACGGCACGAGGTCACCGTGGCCGGAGCCGCGGTGGTGCTCACGCCGCTCGAGTTCCGGTTGCTCAGGACGCTGCTCGAACGGCCCGGCAGGATCCAGACGCGCGAGATGCTGCTGTCCGACGTTTGGGGCATCGAGGCCGAGATCGAGACGCGAACGGTGGACACGCACATCAAGCGTTTGCGCCAGAAGCTCGGCGCCTCGGGGGAAAGCATCGAGACCATTCGAGGGGTGGGCTATCGCTTCAGCGACGAGAAGCCCGGAGACCGGCGGTGAGGTTGGGAATCCGCGGAAAGCTCTTCCTCGTTTTGTTCTCCCTGATCGTCGTCTCGGTGGTGGCGGCCGATCTCTACCTGTCCCGAGCGCTGGAGCAGCAGCTCACCGATCGGATCCGCGGCGATCTGGTGATCCGCTTGCAGTTGATCCAGGACCAGGTCTCCAAGGCGACATTCGGGCTCGACGAGATTGGACGTTGGGATGCACTGGCCGACGAGCTGGGTGCACGAGCTCATGCGCAGGTGACGATCATCCGTCGCGATGGAACCGTGCTCGGGGACTCCGAGGTGCCGGCGGAAGCGCTCGGCGAGCTCGAGAACCACGCTGCTCGCTCCGAAGTGAGGGAGGCGCTTTCCCGCGGGCTCGGCTCGAGGCTTGGGTACAACCTCACGGAAAGAATGGTGTTCGTCGCCGTGCCTTTCCAGCGAGGCGGCGAAGTGGAAGGAGTCGTTCGGGCCGCCGAGCCTCTGTCGTCGGTGGAGGCGGCGGTAGCCGATCTGCACAAGGCCCTCTTTTCGGGCCTGCTGGTTGCGCTGGTCGTGGCGATCATCGTCTCCATCGCCGCGGCGGATCGGCTCTCCAAAGCGGTGCGCTCGCTGACGCAGGCGGCGGCAAAAATGGCATCCGGGCATCTGGAAGCGCGCGTCCGTGCCTCCGGCCACGATGAGCTCGCCGAGCTCGGGCGCGGGCTCGATCTTCTTGCAGGCAACCTCTCCGCCGCGATCGGGGCGCTGCAAAAGGAGCGCGATCTGCTGGGCGGCATCGTCAATGCGATGCACGAAGGTCTGCTCGTTCTCGATGACCAGGGCCGGATCGCGATGGTCAACCCGGCCCTGCGCCAGATGCTGCTGCTCGGACCGGGCATCTTGGGAAAATATCCCCTGGAGGTCATTCGCCACGCGGACTTTCAGGAGCTGCTCGAGGAAAGCAAGCGATCCGCCGAGCCGCTTCCCAGAGAGATTGAGCTGGTTGGCCTCAAACCGCGGTACCTGTTGGTGCAGGCGGTACGCATCCACGAGACCGGAGGTCTGCTGCTGGTGTTCGTGGACGTGACGGAGATCCGCAGGCTGGAGCGCGTGCGAACCGATTTCGTGGCCAACGTCTCGCACGAGCTGCGCACGCCGATCACGGCGATTCGCGGATACGCCGAGACGCTGCGCGCCGGCGCGCTGAAGGATTCGGCGGAGGCCGCCGGAATGGTGGAGATCATCTTCCGACAGTCGGAGCGCTTGTCGGACATGGTGGAGGATCTCCTGGAGCTTTCGCGCCTGGAAGCGAAAGAGCTGAAGCTCTCCGACGAGCCGGTGTCCTTGCTCGATGCAGCGACCCGCGCGGCGGACGCCGTTCGGCCGAGGGCGGACGCCAGGAGCATCCGGCTTCGGATCGAGATCCCGGCCGGCGTGCGCGCCCGCGGCGACGACCGCGCGATCGAGCAGATTCTGATGAACCTGCTGGACAACGCCGTCAAGTACACGCCCACCGCAGGCAAGGTGCACGTGACGGCGAAGGCTGAAGGCAATCAGTGCTTGATTCAGGTGAGGGACAGCGGGATCGGAATCGAGGCCAAGCACCTTCCTCGCCTGTTCGAGCGCTTCTATCGCATCGACAAGGGCCGCAGCCGCGACATGGGCGGCACCGGGCTGGGGCTTTCCATCGTCAAGCATCTCGCCGCAGCCCTGCACGGGGAGGTCAGCGTGGAAAGCCAACCGGGGAAGGGATCCACCTTTACGGTCGTCCTGCCAGCGGTCGCGCCGGAGCTCGAGCAGAGATCTGCGGTCTCCTGAGACGAACAATTGACCGCTCCGTTTCGTGCGCGTCATCAAGACGCCACAAATGGGCCGTAGCATGGGGTCGTGGGCAAGGTGATCCAGCTTCGGCCGCCCCGAAACCTCGGCGCTTTGGCGCTGATGCGGTGCAGCCTCTGCGGCCAAGGGCTTCGCGTGTCGGAGCTACCCAGGGGCTACAAGAAGGGGTTGCGCCTGGACGGAGTCACCCGGCTGACGGTGAATGAGTTTCTCTGCCCCGATTGTTTCATTGCGCTCCCCCCGAGTAAGCGGGACGAATGGCTCAATCTCGGCGAGCTGGTTACCGGTGATCCATGAAGATGAAATACCGGTTGAGAATTCCGAGGACTGAGCAAAACGAGCTGGAACGCGTGCCGATGGACGTGGCGCTGCAGCTGGAGAGACACCTCGAGCGAATCGCCGAGCTGGCCTCGCAGACTCCAGCCGGTGACCCGATCTGGACCCAGTGCCGCGATCCGCAGTCCGGATTGTTGAAGTGCGAGTGGAAGGGTTTCTGCCTCCTCTACGAGGTTGATCGCGACAGCGAATCGGTGGTGGTGAGCTCGGTCAAGAAAATACATCCGCCCGCCATTCGTCTTGCCAAGTCAAACGTCTGAGCGCGGGCCGTTTTGGGCACTCAGGGTTTGCAGAGATGTTACGCGGCCGTCACGGTCCTGACGCTTCCCGGTGCTAGAGCACCACGCCACCTATGGCAAACATCCTCGTGGTGGAGGACGAACCGGATCTTGCTGCGTTGGTTGCTTTCAATCTCAAGCAGGCCAACTTCGAAGTGACAATCGCGCACACCGGGGACAAGGCGCTTGAGCTGGCCGCCCAGCGTTTGCCGCACCTGGTGCTCCTCGACTTGATGCTCCCCGATATTTCCGGCGTCGAAGTGTGCCGCCTGCTCAAGAAACGCTCCCCCAAGCTTCCGGTGGTGTTCCTGACCGCGAAGAAGGAGGAGTCAGACCGGCTGATCGGTTTCGAGTCGGGCGCGGAGGACTACATCGTCAAACCGTTCAGCGTTCTCGAGCTGCTGTTGCGAGTGAAAGCCATCTTGCGCCGCGTCGGGGTGGGGGACGGCGACACGCAGAACATCTCGATGGGAGCCCTCGACATCGACGTCGCCGAGCATCGCTGCTCCGTCTACGGTACCGTGGTGCCGCTCACGCTGCTGGAGTTCCGGCTCCTTCAGCATTTGATGACGCACGCGGGACAGGTGCAATCGCGCAAGCAGCTCTTGGAAGAGGTCTGGAAGGTGCAAGGCTCGCTGGAGACCCGCACCATCGACACCCACGTCAACCGGCTCCGCCAGAAGCTGGGCAAAGTTGGCGACTACCTCGAAACGGTGCGCGGCGTCGGGTACCGGATCAGAAAGCCACCTCCGGCCAAGGGGGTGCCGCCGGCGCGCAATTCGGCGTAAGGCGAGCTCCCCGGTTCGATCGAGTTCACACAATCGTTACAAAGTCGTGACGTGTTAGAGACGAAACCGTGGCGTAGATCGCCCGGTCATGGGGGAAGGGCCCGAAATCCTGGCGTCTCAGGCGCTGGAGCGGCTGGCGCTCTCCGAGCGATGTCTCGCCAGAGCGCAGGAACCCAGCTGCCACGTGCAGGAGCAGCTGCGGCTGCTCTCCAGAGCAGCCGGGAATCTCGATGACGTCTTCGCAGGGCTCCTCGCTGAACGAGCTCGATGCCAGCTGGATCCCAGCCGAGCGCTCGAGCTCGACAGGGCGACGAGAACAGTTCGCCAGCGCGCGCGCTCACTGCTGCACCAGCAGTACAGAATCTGGCGGGGCGAGGTGTCTCGCCGTCTCGAGGAGCGTGGGATTGCCCTCGCGGGTGCGAAGGGAATCTCGGCCAACCAGCAGCGCGCAGCCCGCAGCTATTTCGCCGCGTCCATTTTCCCGGCGCTCACGCCGCTGGCGATTGATCAGCGGCATCCGCTGCCCCCGGCCGCCCGCGACCTCTCTCCGCAGCCGCACAGCCCCGTGCACCTCGAGCTGGAGATGACTGCCGCTCCCGTCGTCGAACGCATGCTCGCGAGCACGCTGACCCTCGGCTCGGCGGAGGTCTATCGCGTTCCCGGTCCGCTCCAGCTTTCCGACCTCGCTGCGTTGGACTTTGAAGTCTGCTCGGGATGGGATGCCCGCGATGAGAAGCTCGAGCGGCTATCCGGCTGACACCTGCGTTCAACCTCAACCTGGATCGGTGAGCGGCGGCGCCGCCGGTTCGACCTGGCGCGACGGACCGGCGACTCGAGCCAGGCGCGTGCCCTCGAGCACGCGAAGGCGCGTGCCTCGCCAGCTCACCTTGTCGCTGACCAGCCCGTACGACCAGGCCAGGCCGACCAGCAAGTCCTTCACCGGCAGTGCCGGCAAATAGCGGAGCGCAATCCCGGAGCCGCGAAGAATGCGAGCGGAGGCGCAGTCGAGGGCACCTTTCACCGAGCAGCAGATGATCCAAACCGATAGCGCGAGCCAACCCACGTCGGCGGCGAGTGCGACCGAAGCAAGCACTACCGGATTCAAGAGCAGCTCCGTCGCGTAGACCGCCGGACCGACTGCCTTGCGCTGCAAGACGCTCCAGCGGGCATAGCGCGCCACGAACGCGCTCACGCTCCGGAAGCTGGAGACGTTGAGGACCGGGCGGTGTGCCAGCGCCACGCGCTTGCCCAGCTTCTGCGAAACCAGCCGGCCGATGACGAAGTCTTCCGCCAGAACGTCCTTGAGCGCGTCGAAGCCGCCGAGCCCTTCGAGGTCCGCGCGTCGGATCGCCAGCGACTTGGCGACCACGAAATCGGTGCCGCCGATGTTTTTCGCCGCGATGACTCCGGGGGTGATGCCTGCGCTGAGATACGCGTTGTCGAAAAAGGCGCCGACTCGTTGCTCTCCAATCCCGGCGAGCGGATGCGTTACCAGTCCGACGCTCGAATCTTCCAGGTGAGCAGCGATCTGATCCAGGTAATCGGGAGGCACCAGCACGTTGGAGTCACTCACCACCAGCACATCGTGGCGCGCCGCCGCTGCGAGGGTGATCAGCTGATTCACCTTGGGGTTGAGACCCGGAGCGCCGCGCTGCAGGACAACGCGGACCAGCTCCGGCCAAAGCGCTCGGGCCTGAAGCGCAATGGCCCACGCTGCATCCCGCTTGTCCCTCACGCCGAGGACGATCTCGTAGTTCGGGTATTCGAGATGCGCGAACGTGGAGAGATTGGTGAGCAGGTGGTCGTCGGCGCCACAGAGCGGTTTGAGGATGGACATTCCCGGCCGTTGCTGTACCTGGGCGGCCGCTCGCTTCAAGTGCGACCTCAGCGCGAAGTGCTGCACGGCAGCGAGGATCAGACCGACCGCGCTCAATGCAAAAAAGACCAGGGCAAGGAGCTGCTTGACCATTTCCAGGTGCCTCCTTGAGAGTGGCTCAGCAAAAAGTATCGAACGCTGAAGTGGCGGGCGGGTATCGGCCGTGAAAAATCTTGGAAAACTCTTTCCCCTCTGGTGCACAGGCAATGAAACCAACGCTGGTGTCGGCGGACATGGGCTACGGTCACCTCCGAGCTGCGGCGCCGCTCGCCGAGCGACTGGCGACCGAGATCTTGCACGCTGATCGCCCGCCGCTGGCCGGAAGCGACGAGCGCCGCCATTGGGCCCGCGCGCGGCGGTTCTACGAGATTGTGACGCGACTATCGCAGCTGCCGATCATCGGAGGCTCGCTGGACGTGCTGCTCGACGCGGTCACCTCCATTCCGCGTCTTCATCCGTTTCGCGATCTTTCTTCGACGACGATCGGCGTTCGCTCTCTCGATCGGTTGATCCGGCGAGGGTTGGGGAAAGGACTGGCCGAATACCTGCGCAGCACCGGAGCGCCGCTGCTGACGACGTTCTACGCGCCGGCGATCGCTGCGGAGCAACACGGCTGCGAGCAGATCTACTGCGTGGTCACCGATAGCGACATCAATCGGATCTGGGCGCCGCCTCGGGCGAGCGCCACCCGGATTCGCTACCTCGTGCCCAGTCGCCGCGCTTTGCGGCGTTTGATGGCCTACGGCGTTCCGGCTGGAAACATCGACTTCACCGGCTTCCCCCTGCCGCACGAGCTGGTGGGAGGACCCGAGCTGCCCGCGCTTCGCCAAAATCTCGCGCGCCGTTTGGCGCGACTTGATCCGGAGGGAACGTTTCGAGAGATGTATCGCGAAGAGCTGGAGCACTTCTTGGAACCTGTCGCCTCGGATCAGGAGAAGTCTCCACCGCGGGTGGTTTTCGCCGTGGGGGGAACCGGAACGCAGGTAGGCATTGCGCGCCGCATGCTGCCGTCTTTCCGAAAGCCGCTCCGCGAAGGCAGGATTCGACTGACGCTGGTCGCCGGCATCCGGAAGGAGGTTGGCGCCGCATTGCTGAAGTCGGTTCGTCACGCGGGGCTCGAACAGCAGCTCGGTCGCGGAATCGACATTCTCCTCGAGGACGATTTCGCAGAATACTATCGCCGCTTCAATCGGCTGCTCGCGGAGACGGACATCCTTTGGAGCAAGCCCAGCGAGCTGACCTTCTACGGCGCCCTGGGAATACCGCTGATCCTCTCTTCGCCCGTGGGCGTTCACGAGTTCTCCAATCGGCGCTGGGCTCGCGAGAGCGGAGCTGGGCTCAAGCAGCGGGATGCCAGGTATGCAGCCGGATGGATCGAGGAATGGTTGTCAGATGGAATTTTCGCTGCGGCAGCCTGGTCCGGGTTCAGGCGTCTTCCCAAGCTCGGCTTGTACCGCATCGTGGACCACTTCAGCGCGAAGTCCATCGGCGTCGCTGGCGCCGGACCGATCAGAGAGCCGGACCTCGAGCCTGATCTTGGTGAACGGTCGCCGGATGCGGCGAAAGCCGGCAGAATTCAGTGAGAATTTGCCGACCCCCGATCGCAGCCGCAAAGGCTGGGCAATCAGCAAGCGCGGCGCCCGCTCACTTTATGTGACTGGGCGAGCGTGCGGTTACCGCGGAGCTCGTCAATTTGAGTAGAAGCCGGGCACGCACCGTGCTACAGAACCGACGCCGTTTCGTTCGGCACGGCACGATCCAGCTCGCCTCGGGGAACCCATGAAGACCGTGATCTTCGCCTGCGTACACAACGCAGGTCGTTCGCAGATGGCAGCGGCATTCTTCAACGCGTTTTGTGCTCCGTCGCTCGTCACCGCGGTCTCTGCAGGAACCGAGCCCGCGGATCAAGTTCAGCCTGAAGTCGTGCAAGCGATGCGCGAGATCAACTTCGACTTGTCCGCCGCCAGACCGCAGCGGATCACTCCCGAGATGCTGCGCGCTGCCCATCTGGTGGTGACGATGGGGTGCGGAGAATCTTGCCCGGCGGTTTTGGGCCAGGCCCGCATCGATTGGGCGCTGCCCGATCCTAAAGGACAAACCCTCGAACGCGTGCGGCAGATCCGCGACCAGATCCGCGACCGCGTCTGGCGGCTGGTGGCCAAGGAAGGCTGGTACAAGCTCCAGCCGGGCAAGGCGGCATTTCTTCGCCGAGCCGCCCCGGGGCGAACCGGTTAGGTGGCCAAAGGCCATTTCACCAAAACGTCACCTTACAGTCGCCGCGTCGTCACATCGGGCGGACAGAAGGTGCGCTAGGAATCCGCGCCAACGTACCTTTTCCGGCAAGCCCGCCCCGGGTGCGCCGCTTGGAGAACGACATGAAGAAGATGGCAGCCATCTTGGCGATGCTCGGTGCCGCGGCGTTCGCGGCGGAATCTCTCCTCATCACCGGTGCGGGCGCGACCTTCCCGTTCCCCCTGTATTCGAAGTGGTTCAGCGAATACAACAAAATGCATCCCGATCTGAAGTTCAACTATCAGTCGATCGGCTCCGGCGGGGGGATCAAACAAATCACGGAAGGCACCGTCGATTTTGGCGCCACCGATGCGCCCATGACGGACGAGGAGCTGTCCAAAGCGCCGGACGTGGTGCACATCCCCACCGTGCTGGGCGCCGTGGTGATCGTCTACAACCTGCCTGGCGCGCAGGACTTGCGGCTGTCCTCGGAAGCGGTGAGCGGGATCTTCCTCGGCAAGATTACCAACTGGAGCGATCCGGCGATTGCCAAGGAGAATCGCAGCGTCAAGTTGCCCGATAAAGCTATTGCGGTAGCCCATCGGTCGGATGGATCCGGCACCACCGCGATCTTTACCGACTATCTGTCCAAGGTTTCCCCCGAATGGCAAAAGACGGTGGGCGCCGGAAAATCCGTGAAGTGGCCGGTCGGAATCGGAGGCAAGGGCAACGAGGGCGTCACCGGCGTGGTGAAGCAAACGCCCGGCGCGATCGGTTACGTCGAGTTGGCCTATGCGAGCCAGAACAAGCTGGACACGGCGATGATCCGAAATCGCGACGGCGCTTACATCAAGCCGAGCGTACAAAGCACCTCCGAGGCAGCGGCAGGAATGGAGATGCCCACTGATTTCCGCGTCTCGGTCACGGACGCCCCCGGCAAAGGCACGTACCCCATCTCTGGCTTCACCTATATATTGGTGCATCGGGATCAGAAGGATGCGGCCAAGGGCGAAGCGCTGATTCGTTTCCTCTGGTGGGCGATACACGATGGGCAAAAGATCGCTCCTTCGCTCGATTACGCGCCCTTGCCATCGCCGGTGGTCAAGAAGGTCGAGGGCACGCTCAAGGGGCTTACCGTCCAGCGAAAGCCCATCAATGTTGCCGGAAGCTGAAATTCGGCTCGGTCGTGAACGGCCCCGCCCGCGGCGCCTTCTCCAGCGGGTCAACATCGGGGACACGAGCTTCAACGCGCTGCTGTGGATCTTCGCCGGCGCGGTTCTCTTGATCGCCGGGGTGATCGTCTTCTCGCTCTGGGCGACCGCTCGACCTGCGTTCAAAGCCGTCAGCATTCCTTCCTTCATCGCGGGCCAGAACTGGGACCCGGTGCAAGAATCCTTCGGTGCGCTACCCTTCATCTTCGGGACTCTGGTCACCAGCGGGATCGCGCTGGTGGTGACGGTTCCCGTGGCGGTGGGGCTGGCGATCTTCCTGGTGGAGATGGCGCCGAGTCGGTTGCGACCGGTGGTCTCTTTTCCGCTCGAGTTGTTGGCCGCGATCCCCAGCGTCGTCTACGGTCTGTGGGGAATCTTCGTGCTCGTTCCTTGGCTGCGCGACTCGACCGAGCCGCTGCTGAGCGTCACTCTGGGTTTCCTGCCTCTTTTTAGAGGACCACCTCTTGGGTTCGGATACCTGGCGGGCGGTCTGATCCTCTCGGTGATGATCCTGCCCACCATCGCTTCGGTTTCGATCGAGGTGCTCAAGGCGGCGCCGGAGTCGTTGCGAGAGGCTGCGCTGGCTCTGGGGGCGACGCGGTGGGAGGCGGTTCGCGTGGCGGTGATCCCGTACAGCCGAGCGGGGATCGTGGGCGCAATCCTTTTGGGTCTGGGACGAGCGCTGGGCGAAACGATGGCGGTGACCATGGTGATCGGCAACTCGCCAGAGATTCACGCGTCGCTTTTCGCTCCCGGCTACTCGTTGCCGGCGGTGATCGCCAATGAGTTCGCCGAGGCCACCAGCTCCATGCACACCGCAGCGCTGGCGGCTCTGGCGCTGATCCTGTTCGGCATCACACTGCTGCTCAACTCGGTGGCTCGCCTGCTGATCCGAGCCGTGGCGCGCGGGCCGGCGAGGGTAGCGGCATGAGCTCAGCGCCGATCTCGAAGAGGTACATCGCAAGGCGCGCGGTGAATCTCACCATGACTCTGCTGTGTGGGGCGGCGGTCCTGATCGCGCTGATACCGCTGATCTCCGTGTTCTGGTTGGTCCTCTCCAACGGGATCGCTGGCCTGTCCTGGTCCTTCTTCACGGCCTTGCCGACTCCGGTTGGCGAGCCCGGCGGAGGCGTGGGAAACGGCATCGTTGGCACCCTCTACCTGGTTGGATTGGCTTGCCTGATCGGCCTTCCGGTCGGAATCGGGACTGGCCTGTTCCTGGCAGAGCGCGGCGACGGGCAGATCGGCAACGCGGTTCGCTTCGTCGCGGAGGTCCTCTCAGGGGTGCCTTCGATCGTGATCGGAATCGTCGCCTACGGGCTGGTGGTGATGCCGATGCACCGCTTCTCCGCTCTGGCGGGCGGGGTGGCGCTTTCGCTGCTGATGATCCCCACCCTGGCGCGCACCACCGAGGAGATGGTCCGCTTGGTGCCACGAGCGCTTCGGGAGGCGGCGCTCGCGCTGGGCGTTCCGCAGTGGAAGACCAGCTTGCGGGTGGTGCTGCGCACGGCGCTGGGCGGGATCGTCACCGCCATCCTGCTCGCCATTTCGCGCGCCGCCGGGGAAACTGCGCCGCTGCTCTTCACCTCGCTCAACAACCAGTACTGGAACCTGCAGCCCGATCAGCCCACCGCGTCTCTGACGGTGCAGATCTTCAACTACGCCATCAGCCCGTACGAGGATTGGCATCGCAAGGCCTGGAGCGCGGCGTTGGTGCTGCTCCTCTTCGTGATGCTCACCAATCTGGTCTCGCGATTCTTGGCTCGAAATCGTCTACAAAGGGCAAGATGACCGCCGAGCCGCAAGCGCAGATCGCCGTTCGAAAGCTGAGCGCATTCTTCCGGACCACCAGGGCCCTCAAGGACGTCAACCTGGACGCGCTGCCCCGCAACGTGCTGGCGGTGATTGGCCCCTCCGGCTGCGGCAAGTCGACGTTCTTGAGATGTCTGAACCGGATGCACGAGCTGGTCCCCGGAGCGACGATCAGCGGCCAGGTCCTGATCGATGGCGAGGACATCTATGCCCGGGAGATCGATCCGGTCTTGCTGCGGCGCAGGGTGGGAATGGTCTTCCAGCGTCCCAATCCGTTTCCCACCATGTCCGTGTTCGAGAACGTCGCCTCGGGACTGAAGCTCAACGGCATCCGGACCCGGTACGCTGATCAGGTGGAGAAGAGCTTGAAGCGAGCAGCGCTCTGGGACGAGGTGAAGGACCGGCTGGGCGAGTCGGCGCTCTCGTTGTCCGGTGGCCAGCAGCAGAGGTTGTGCATCGCGCGAGCGCTGGCGGTGGAGCCCGAGGTGCTGCTGATGGATGAGCCGGCCAGCGCGCTGGACCCGATCGCGACTGCCCGGATCGAAGAGTTGATCCGCGAGCTTCGGGAGCGCTACACGATCGTGATCGTCACCCACAACATGCAGCAAGCGGCGCGGGTTTCCGACTGGACCGCTTTCTTCTACATGGGTGAGCTGGTGGAATGCGGGCGAACGGAACAGGTCTTCACCAACCCCAAGGAGTCGCGGACCGAGGACTACGTGACGGGAAAGTTCGGATAAAGACGAGGAAACGAAATGCCACTGGCTCACACAGACAAGACCTACGAAGCGGAGCTCAAGGATCTCAGAGACAAGCTCCTCTCCATGGGCGCCAAGGTGGAGATGGCCATCTCCCGAAGCGTGCGCTCGGTGACCGAGCGCGATTCGGAGCTGGCGCAGAAGGTGAAGGACAGCGAGCGCGAGATCAATCGCCTGGAGGTCGAGATCGACGATTCCTGCCGGAGAATCCTGGCCCTGCGACAACCGGCTGCCAGCGATTTGCGCTTCATCACCACCGCGCTGAAGATCGTCACCGACCTGGAGCGGATGGGGGACTTGGCGGTGAACATCGCGCAGCGGGCGTTCGATCTGAACCAGGCCCCGCCGCTGCGCCCATTCCCGGACTTGACGAAGTTGGCGGACCTCGCTCAGGAGCAGCTCAAGAAGGCGCTGGACGCGTTCGTGGAGAGCGATGTTCAGAAGGCGGAAGAGGTGATGAAGGGAGACGATTTGTTGGACGCCATCTACAAGCGCCTGTTCAATGAGCTGCTCACCTTCATGATGGAGGACGTGAAGAACATCCGGCGCACCAACGCTCTGATGTTCGTGGCCAAGCACCTCGAGCGCCTGGGCGACCACGTGACCAACGTGGCGGAGATGGTGATCTACATGGTGCGCGGGACGGACATTCGACACCCGCGGAGCCGCGAGCTGGAGCAAATCTCCAGGAAATGATCCGCCGTGCCGCTGCTCTTGATCCGACATGCCCAGGCCGAGGCGAAGAACCCGCAGGGCGACTGGGCTCGCGGCCTCACGGCGCGCGGACGCCGTGCCTTCAAGCGCCACGCCCGCCAGCTGGCCCAGCTGATCGCGCTGCGAGGGATCGCCACCAGCCCGTACGTACGAGCGGTTCAGACAGCGGAGATCCTGGCGGACGTTTGCGGCGTCAGCGACGTCCGGGTTCGGTCGGAGCTCGTCCCGCGGAAAAGGGGAACGGCTCGGATCCTACGCCTTGCGCGAGAGCTGGGCAGCGGATGGGCGCTGGTGGGGCACAACCCCTCGCTGGCCGAGGCTGCAGCGCGAGCACTGGGGTTGAACGATCTTCCTTTCAGCTTGACGAAAGGCGGCGCGCTCGCGCTGAGAAGGCGGGGGATGGGTTTCAGCTTCCATTGGCTGGCCAGCCCCAAAGCGGAGGTGGTGACCCGTTTGCCGCGCTAGAGAGCTGAACAGGTAAATCACGCCGCCTCCCGCAGGCGCTGGATTGCTTGTAGGTTGACGATGGCAGCAGTGCGTCGAGCGTCCAGCGTGTTTTTTCGGGTGCCCTTGTATCGGGCCCTTAT
>Ga0207684_10000670_pt1 | contig 40606 bp, 35 predicted proteins | sample KBSK5501metaG_FD_184342 | JGI IMG/M metagenome (GOLD analysis project Ga0207684, IMG submission 184342) | Corn, switchgrass and miscanthus rhizosphere microbial communities from Kellogg Biological Station, Michigan, USA - KBS K5-50-1 metaG... | ecosystem: Host-associated > Plants > Roots >... | reverse complement strand
GGTGCGTGTCATGGGTTTGTTGGGAGACAAGTATCTGGAGATTCTGCCCGGCAACCCGGGACAGCCGCTGTTGCCGGTAGGAACAATCCTCATGGGCCGCAGTGAGACTGACATCACTAGTGTGGCGGGCAGTGCGAATGACACCTTGGCGATGGTGAACCGGACTTTGCAGGAGGTCCAGGCGATTATTGCCGGACTTCGCGAGGGGAGGGGCACCGCGGGCAAGCTTATGACCGACGTAGAACTCTATGATCACTCGAGACAGCTTATCGAAAAAATCACGGCAATCTCTGAACAGGCGTCCCACCTTCTCGCGCGTCTCGAACGCGGCGAGGGCACACTGGGCAAACTACTCACGGAACGCACGTTCTATGATCGCGCCAATTCTGCGCTGGATGAACTCCAACGGCTCAGCGTCTCTTTGAACAAGCCCGATGGTAGCCTGGCCCGCCTGGCCCGGGACCCAGCACTGTATCAGCGGTTGGACAGCGTCACCGCCAAGGGCGATGCGCTTGTCTCCAAGGTGGAGCGAGGGGAGGGGACGCTTGGCAAACTCATTACCCAGGACGATCTGTACCGGCGTGCAGACAAGGTCTTGAGCGAGGTGGAAGCTCTTTTGGCGGACGTGAAGAAAAATCCCACCCGTTACTTCAAATTCTCCGTGTTCTGAGTTTCCGATACGGCGGTTGCGACAGATGCCTTCTTACCGGTGGAGATCAGTGTTCGGGTTACTTCTCCTTCTCCTTCGGCAGTAACACCGAGTAAAACGCCCGATTTTCACGCATCACGCGAAGAAGCACCGAATCTCCCTTTTTGATCTGGGCGAGGGCCGACTTAAATTCGTCTGCTGAATTGACGGGCTGCCGGTTGAATTCCTTGATCAAATCCCCCTCGCGCAACCCCTGTTCCTGCGCGGCGCTTCCGGACTCTACTTTGCTTACCAGAACGCCTTTCTTATCCTTAATTTTGAATTTCTCCGCCAGCTCCGGGGTCAGGTCCTGCACATTGAGGCCCAGTTTGAGTTCGGGAAGAACGGGTGCCTGCGGAGCGGGGATCGAAGCCATGACCGCATCCTCTTTGCGTTCTCCGAGATCGACAGGCAGGAGCCGACGTTCGCCGTTTCGGATAATCTCCAACTCGACCTTCGCGCCTGGCAGGAGACCGGCGACGGCTCGCGACAGGCCGCTGGGCGTCTCAATCGAATGTCCATTGACCTTGGCAATGATGTCCCCGGGGTGAAGACCTGCCCGGAACGCGGGCTCGTTGTCAAAAACATCGTTTACGAGCACACCGTCACTCTCCTTGATGCCGAACTTGCTAGCGAGCTCGGCCGTCACTTCCTGGATGCCGACCCCCAGCCACCCGCGCATCACCTTGCCGCGCGAGCGAAGTTGATCGACGACTTGAAGCACCATGTTCGAGGGAATGGCGAACCCGATGCCTTGTGCGAAATTAATAATCGCCGTGTTGATGCCGATCACCTCGCCATTCACATTGAACAGCGGACCCCCGGAGTTGCCGGGATTGATCGAAGCGTCGGTCTGAATGAAGGCTTCGTAGCGCGAGAGCCGCACCGCGTCGCGTTCCAGGCCGCTGACCACCCCGAGAGTCACCGTGCGGTCCAGGGCAAACGGATTGCCGACTGCCAGAACCCATTGGCCGACCCGCACTTTGGAAGAGTCTCCGAATGGCACCGTGGGAAGGTCGTGATCGGTGGCGACCTGGACGATGGCAAGATCGGTATCGGGATCCCGTCCGATCACTTGGCCAATGAACTTGTGCCGCGTAGAAAGTCGCACCTCGACTTCTTTGGCGTCTCCCACCACGTGGTTATTCGTGACAATCAGGCCGCGTTTATCCACGATGACACCAGAGCCGGTGCCGGAGCTGTTGGGGTTGCGCTCCCGCGGGTTTTCGCCAGACCGGACAGTAGTGGAGACGGGGGCGATGTTTACTACCGCCGGCTTGACCCGATCGGCCAGGTCCATGAAGACGCCTTGAATTTGGTCGACCAGCCGCTTGCCTTCGCTGTCTTGTGCCGCTCCCGAAAATCCCTGCGGGACTGCGAGGAAGAGCATTGCGCAAAGACTCGCCGTGACGAGCCGGGGCCACTTCGTTTGCCGGGTAATCATGAAGATTCTCCTTGGATCCGAACGCTAGGGGTATCGTAACAAACAATCAGGAAAATACCAAATCTCGGGTATCGGCTAGGTTCTGAGGATTTGGAGAGCCGGTGCAACGGAAGACCGGCTGCCAAGAAGGGTAATGTCATCCCCGGCTTGCAGCACAAGGCTGCCAATGGGTATCACCAATGTCTGTCTTCGCCGCACGGCGACGAGGCGTACAGTGGGCGGAAGCTGGAGATCCACGAGGCGCTTGCCATCGGCCTGGGATCCGGGGCTGATCGTGACGCGCTCAATGGTCCCGCCACCTTCCTTGAGATCTTCCTGAAGGCGGCTGAGCGGGACGACCAGAGTTTCATCATTCAGAGACGCCAATTGGTCCCGCAGTTCTCGAACCAGTTGCTGCTCTGTGCGGATCCGCGCGGTGAGCAAGAGTGCGGCATCGACTGATCCGGCAGTAGATGTCGGGTGGCGCGTTGCATAGAGATGGTGACCAAAAGACTGGTAGGCGTGCCGCAGGCGGGCTTCGGCATCCTCAGCGTGCAAGAGCAGCTTAGCGACCTGTACGCGGAGGGCCACGCGCTCGGCGACGACCACCAGCGCCTCGCGGATGCCGGCGAAGCTTATGGAAAAGGCGCGGTGAGCGGAACGCAGAAACGTCATTGAGTTACCATGTACAATGTCGGATAAGGAGCATTATGTAAACTTTATGTCACTTCGCCTTCTGCCCCATCCCGAACTTCGGCTCCCCGCCTTTTAATAGCCGGCGAATGTTCTCAGTATGCCGGTAGTAGATAAGTGCGGTGACTCCCACTGCAAAGCATACCATTACAGGTTCCGGGTGCCGGATCCAGGTCATTCCTGGGAGACTTGCAAAGGCGATCATTGCAGCCAGGGAGGATGTTCTCCATAGCGCCAGACTGATCAGCCAAATCAGAATCACACCGCCACCGAGGATCGGGTCAAGCGCAAGAAATACGCCGAAAGCCGTGGCCACTCCCTTGCCGCCTGTAAAACGGAGGAAGATCGAAAACACATGGCCGAGGATGGCAAGACCTCCAGCAGCCAGTATCCAATCTTCAGCCCCGGCTCCCAGGAAAAACCGTCCCGCCAGGACCGCAGCCACTCCTTTTCCCATATCGCCCAATAACGTGAGCGCTCCGGCAGAATTTCCCGCCACGCGGAGCACGTTCGTAAAGCCGATATTGCGACTTCCGACTTTCCGCGGATCGATGCCTGTGATCCAGCGCGCGGCAAGAAGGCCGACAGGAATAGAGCCGAGGACATACCCCAGGATGAGCACACCGAGGATGGCGAGCGTGCTCATGGATTCCCGACACCCCATCGTGGCAGCACCCGATCCACGAACTGGCGGCAGTATTGAGCGGCCGAGATCAGCGAAAGGACCATCGAAAATAAAAGAATGATCGTTCCCCAGAGCTGAAGATTGAGTACGGTGGGAAGGGCACCCTCCAGGATTAAGAGCAGGATCGCGATCACCTGCATCACCATTTTGTATTTGCCGGTGGTTTCCGCGGCCAGAGTCACCCCTTCCCTGGCGGCGGCAAAGCGCAGAGCGGTGATAAAGAACTCCCGCCCCGCGAGGATGATGGCGAGCCATGCATAGACCCGATCGAAGTCCACGAGCAAGAAGAGCGCCGTGAGGACGAGCAGCTTATCGGCAAATGGATCGAGCAGTTTTCCGAGGTTCGTGACATGGCCCCAACGGCGGGCCAGATAGCCATCGATGGCGTCCGTCAAGGCGGCGAGGCCGAACACGGCTGCCGCCGCCAACGACCGCTCAGGGGTGGGTGTGAGGAAAAACCCGACGAAGACCGGAATCAAGAGAATTCGGCTGATCGTAATCGCGTTGGGAAGATGCACCCGCATCCGCAAAGGGACGGAGGTGGACCGATTGGCCGGAGCGGGGAACCGCTGTTCCTGGAGCGCCATGAGCGCCGCCTTAGACCGGAATTGGACCAACCGCGGCGGCGATCCGCACGATCTGTTCCAACAAGGCGCGGACCTGAGCGAGAGGCACCATGTTGGGCCCATCGGATAGCGCGTTGTCGGGATCCGGATGCACTTCCATGAACAGTCCCTCGCACCCTGCCGCCACCGCTGCGCGCGCGAGCGGCGCGATAAACTCGCGCTGGCCCGACGATTTAGTGCCGGCGCCGCCCGGGAGTTGCACGCTGTGCGTGGCATCAAAGATCACCGGATACCCCAGACGGCGCATGATCGGCAGCGCTCGAAAGTCCGTGACAAGATTGTTATATCCAAACGACGCTCCCCGCTCTGTCAGAAGCAGGCGGTGGTTGCCGGTCGTTTCGATCTTCTGCACGATGTTGGCCATGTCCCAGGGCGCGAGGAACTGGCCTTTCTTGACATTGACCACCCGACCGGTGCGAGCGGCAGCCAACAGCAGGTCAGTCTGACGGCACAGGAACGCCGGGATCTGGAGCACGTCCAGAACCTTTCCAGCGGCCGTGGCTTCCTCCGACGTGTGGACATCCGAGAGGACCGGCACCCCGACCGTTTCCTTCACCTTGGCCAGAATCGCGAGGCCTTCCTTCAACCCCGGCCCGCGAAAGGAGGTGCCGGAGCTTCGATTGGCCTTGTCGTACGAGGCCTTAAAGATAAACGAGAGCTTTAAGTCTGTCGTGATCCGCTTCAATTCAGCGGCGGTTTCCAGAACGAGCCCCGTATCTTCGATCACACAAGGCCCGGCGATGATAAGGTGAGTAAGGCCCGCTCCGACGCGGAGCCCGTTGATTTCGACCGTTCGCATGGCAGCCTTCATCCTCCGACCTTGTGCTGGAGACCGGCTTCCACGAACCCTTGGAACAAGGGATGCGGCCGGCTCGGCCGGGAATTGAATTCGGGATGGAACTGGGTGGCCAGAAACCACGGATGATGTTGCAGTTCGACGATCTCGACGAGGCGACCGTCCGGAGAGACTCCGCTCAGCACGAGGCCGTGCTTGATGAGGCGGTCACGATAGGCATTGTTCAATTCGTAGCGGTGCCGATGCCGTTCATGCACTTCGGGCTGGCCATACGCTTCAAAAGCTCGCGAGCCCTTCTCGATCGTGCATGGATAGCTTCCCAGGCGCATGGTGCCGCCCTTGTCTTCGACGCTGCGTTGATCGTGCATGAGATCAATGACGGAAGATGGGCCTTGCGGCAGGAATTCGGAGCTGTTGGCCTCGGGCAGGCCGGCAACATTTCGAGCAAATTCAATGACCGCGCACTGCATCCCCAGGCAAAGCCCCAGAAACGGAACCCGCTCTTCGCGGGCGTGCTGGATGGCCGCAATCTTTCCCTCGATGCCCCGCCCCCCGAAGCCTCCGGGAACAATAATACCATCCACATTGGCTAGGACTCGCTGGGCACCGCGCTGCTCAATGTCCTCAGCGTCAACCCATTGGATGATCGTGCGCGTCCCGCTACAAATGCCGCCATGCACGAGGGCTTCGGTCAGGCTCTTATACGATTCCTTCAGCCCCACATACTTGCCGACGAGTGCAACCGTGATTTCGTGCTCTGGATGGGTGATGCGCTGCACCATGCGATCCCATTCCCGCAGGTCGGGTTCCTTCAGTTGCAGATGCAAATGGTTCGCGATCAGAGTGTCGAGCCCTTCCTTATGAAAGACCATCGGCACTTCATAGGTGCTCTCAACATCTTTGGCCGTAATGACCTCGTCCTTTTGCATGTTACAGAATAGCGCGATCTTTTCCTTCACTTCCGGCGGTAAATAGCGATCGGTGCGGCAGAGTAAAATATGAGGTTGGATACCGATCTCCCGCAGCTTATTGACGCTGTGCTGCGTCGGCTTGGTCTTCAATTCGCCCGCGGTTCCGATATAGGGGACGAGCGTCAAGTGGATGTAGAGCACGTTGTCGCGGCCGACGTCGTACGGAATCTGGCGGATCGCCTCCAGGAAGGGCAGGCTTTCGATATCGCCGACAGTCCCCCCGATCTCGCAAATGACGATGTCGGTATCGTCCGCCATTGCCCGGATGTTGTGCTTGATCTCATCGGTGATGTGCGGCACGACTTGAACGGTGCCGCCCAGATAATCACCGCGCCGTTCCTTCATAATCACGTCGTAATAGATACGGCCGGTCGTGAAGTTATTCCGCCGTCCCATCGTGACACTCGTGAAGCGCTCATAATGGCCGAGGTCGAGATCGGTCTCGGCCCCGTCTTCGGTTACATAGACCTCGCCATGTTGATAAGGGTTCATGGTGCCGGGGTCCACATTAATATAAGGATCCAGCTTCAGAAAGGTAATGCGAGCCCCACGGCTTTCTAAGAGATTGCCGATCGACGCAGAGGCGAGGCCTTTGCCCAACGACGAGATCACGCCCCCGGTCACAAAGATGAATTGTGGCATGCCGGCTCTCCTCTCGTACTTACATGGGTAAGAATCTGTTCGGCTCGCTGTAAGTCACCCGGTGTATCGATGCGCAAGGATTCATGCTTCGTTTCCCAGACCCGAATCCGAATCCCCGCTTCCAAGAGGCGCAACTGTTCAAGTTGCTCGCTTCGCTCCAATGATCCGGCCGGAAGTCCGGCGAATCGGATCAGGGCCCCCCGAGTATAGGCATAGATGCCGAGATGTTTCCAATGCAAACCGGGAATGATGTCCGTCTTGCCCGCGGCACCGTCTCTGACATAAGGGATCGGACTCCGTGAAAAGTACAAGGCGAAGCCCTGCTCATCCGTGACAACCTTGACGACATTCGGGTCACTCAGTTCACGTTCATCGGTCATCGCGCGTTTCAGCGTCCCGACATCGGCGTCAGACCCGATGAAAGGAAAGATCAGGTCCTCGAGGAAACCCGCGGCCAACGGGATCTCATCTCCCTGCAGGTTGATGTAGACGTCGGCCGGGACCTCCTGCGCGATGTGTGCGACGCGATCGGAGCCGGTCCGCAAGTCCTGTCCGGTCATCATGGCGGTGCCGCCAAAGTTTTGGACCACGGTCAGGATCCGTTCATCATCGGTGGCAACGATAACGCGTTTCACACCACGCACGGTCGACACTCGATCATACACCTGCTGCACCAGCGGCTTATCACCGATTCGAGCCAGAGGTTTTCCGATAAATCTGCTCGAACCGTAGCGGGCGGGAATGACGACGACCACATCCGCACGCGAAACGTGTGACGCCGATCGAGCGAGGGCTGCGGGATCAGCCACAAGAATCATCCACGGGCCACCGCTTCCTGAAGTTGGACGGGTGTAACGGTCCCCGTCCCGATCAAGCCCACGACAATGCCGGCCGCATAGTTGGCAAGTTTAGCGGCTTGGCGCATGGGCGCACCGGCCGCGAGCGCGAGCGCCAGCGTCGCCACGACAGTATCGCCAGCGCCTGTCACGTCAAAGACCTGCTTCGCGACTGTCGGGATGGCAGTGACATGCCCCCCTTCCTCGAAGAGACTCATGCCACGCTCCCCCCGCGTGATCAAGACAGCGCGCACTCCCAGCCGCTGATGCAGTTGCCGCCCGGCTTCCAGCAACACACCCTCATCTTCGCCGTGCAGACCAGCCGCCTGGATGGCTTCCAGGTGATTCGGCGTCAGCACGGTGACACCCTTATAGTATCCAATGTGCGCCACCTTGGGATCGACAATCACCGGAATCTTGTGGCGATCGGCGAGATCGGTCACGTCCGACATCAGGCGCGCTGTAATAACCCCCTTCGCATAGTCGGAGACTACGACGGCCGTGGCTGAACGGATACAGGCCGCTATATAGCGGCTCATGCGCGCCTCTAATACTCCGCTGATCGCCTGACAGCGCTCCACGTCGAAGCGAACCAATTGCTGGTTGTGCGCGATGATCCGAGTCTTGCGCGTCGTGGGGCGATCGCGATCGAGGAGAACGCCGTCACTTCCGATACCCTGGTTGCGAAGTACCTCCATGAACTGCCGGCCGGCTTCGTCGGTGCCGATGACCCCGCAGAGGTCGACGCGTCCTCCAAGCGAGCGGATGTTGTTGGAGACATTGGCTGCGCCGCCCAATTGGAGGGTCTCAGAAGACACATTCACGATCGGCACAGGAGCCTCGGGGGAAATCCTGCATACCGGCCCCCAAATGTACTGGTCGAGGATGAGATCCCCGACGACGAGGATCTTGCCGTCTTTGAATTTCTTAATGTAGGCCTGCAGACCGGCGGCTTTCATATCACAGCTCGTTCAGCGGATCAGCTTCGCGATCCGTTCCCAACGCACCATATGCGCGAGGTCTCCCCGACTATCCCAGGACCAGTAGATGAGGAACGCCTTGCCCTTGATCTTCTCGCGCTTCACGTAGCCCCAAAAGCGGCTATCGAGGCTTTGGTCCCGATTATCGCCCATCACAAAGTAGGAATCCGACGGGACGGTGAGGGGACCGAGGTTATCGCGAGGTTGGACCTGATGCGGGAGGACTGCCGGATCCACGTGTTGTGTATATGGTTCGCTCAAGGGCTGGCCGTTGATATAGACGTTTTTATCCCGAACCTCGACCCGGTCGCCGGGAAGACCGATGACTCGCTTGATGAAGTCCTTCGTCTCATCCTCGGGGAACATGAACACGATGATGTCCCCCCGGTCGGGGCTTGTCACCGGCAGCAAGGTTCTGTAGCTGTAACACGACCAAAAGAGAGGGATCCTCTTGACGCCGGTACGATTCGTCGACGCATCCCATTCGCAATCCCAGGGGATTTTTAACCCATAGACCATTTTGTTGACGAGGATGTGGTCTCCGATCTGCAAGGTCTGGATCATCGAACCCGAGGGGATCTTGAAAGCTTGTACGACGAATGTGCGAATGAAGAGGGCGAGCACGATCGCGATCACGATCGCCTCGGTATATTCGCGCCAGAGAGACTTGCTCTTCATGGCAACGGTCGTGGAAGCGGTCGATCCATTGCCACCCAGTGGACCAGATTCGAGGGGAGCGACGGCTAGTCCGTCACCTTCAGCAACGCCAGGAAGGCTTCCTGAGGCACTTCCACGCGGCCGACCTGCTTCATTCTTTTCTTGCCTTCCTTCTGCTTCTCCCATAATTTCCTTTTCCGGGTGATATCGCCACCGTAACATTTCGCGGTCACATTCTTCTTCAGCGCCCCGACGGTTTCGCGGGCGAGGATCTTATTGCCGATGGCCGCTTGGATTGACACTTCGAACATCTGACGCGGAATATACTCCTTCATCTTCTCAGCTACTTGTCGGCCTCGGAGCGCTGCTTTATCGCGGTGGACAATAAACGACAAGGCATCCACGCTCTCGCCGTTCAGCAGGATATCGACTTTCACCAACTCCGCCGGCTGGTAGCCGATGACCTCATAGTCGAGCGATGCATAGCCCTGTGTCTTGGACTTCAGTCGGTCATAGAAGTCGAGCACGATCTCACTGAGCGGCATCTCATAAATAAGCATGACCCGGGTCGGATTCAGATAGGTCAAACCCTTCTGCGTGCCGCGGCGCTCCTGGCACAGGGCCAGGAGGTTTCCGACATAGGCCTCCGGCGTGATGAGCGTCGCCTTGATGTAAGGCTCCTCGAAGTCCTGGATAGAGGTGGGCTCCGGCAGCTTTGTCGGGTTATCAATGTACAGGGTCTGGCCTTTGGTGGTCCTGATCTTGTACACCACCGTCGGCGTCGTACTGATCAACTCCAGCGCAAACTCACGCTCAAGGCGTTCCTGGATAATCTCCATATGAAGCAGGCCCAGGAAACCACAGCGAAAGCCGAATCCCAGGGCGACCGAGGTTTCAGGCTCATAGACAAAGCTGGAGTCGTTCAGGCGGAGTTTCTCGAGGGCGTCTCGTAAATCTTCGTAGCGGTCGGCATCCGTCGAATAGAGACCACAGAACACCATGGGCTTGGCTTCTTTATAGCCGGGATACGGAGCCGCCGTCGGCCGATCCGTCTCGGTGATCGTATCGCCGATCCGCGTATCCCCCACCCGCTTGATTCCCGCCACGACATAGCCGACCTCGCCGGTGGAGAGCTTCTCCGTCTTCATCCGTTTGGGCGTGAAGATTCCGACCTCCAGGATCTCGAAATTCTTGTCCGTGCCAGTCATGCGGACTTTCAGGCCCGGCCGGATCTCCCCGTCGCCCACGCGGGCAAGCACCGTTACTCCCTGATAGTTGTCGAACCAGGAGTCGAAGACCAGGGCTTTAAGCGGTCCTCCTGCATCGCCACGGGGTGCGGGAATACGCTTGATGATGGCCTCCAAAACTTCCTTAGTGCCAAGTCCTGCTTTGGCGCTGGTCAGAAGGGCATCGTGCGTGTCCAGGCTTAAGACATCCTCGATCTGGCGCTTGGTGCCGTCAATGTCCGCGCTGGCTAAATCCACCTTGTTGATCACCGGAATGATCGTCAGCCGGTTCTCGATTGCAAGATTCGCGTTGGCGATCGTTTGCGCTTCGACGCCCTGCGAGGCGTCCACGAGGAGCAGCGCTCCCTCACAGGCCGCCAGGCTCCGGGAGACTTCATACGTGAAGTCGACATGTCCTGGGGTGTCGATCAGATTGAGGAGATACTCCTCTCCGTCCTCAGCCTTGTACCGGACGGTAACGGTGTGAGCCTTGATGGTAATTCCCCGCTCCCGCTCGAGGTCCATCGCGTCGAGGATTTGCTCTCGGGATTCCCTGGGGGTGATGGCACCTGTATATTCCAGCAACCTGTCCGCAAGAGTCGATTTCCCGTGGTCGATGTGCGCGATTATAGAGAAGTTCCTGATGTGGGTCTGCAAATGGTCTCCTTCGAGGTAACTCCGCAAAGTATATTTGTTTTTGGTCACATTGTCAAAGCTGGGAGCGGGCCATATAATGGCCTTCCACTATGATTTCCAAGGCTCGTGAACGCCGATTGCAGAGTGATGATCGCCGCTATCTGTGGCATCCCTTCACCCAGCAGCGGGACTGGGAAAAGACGCTTCCGTTAATCATCGAGCGCGGTCAGGGTGTCTATGTACAAGACACGAGCGGGAATCGTTTCCTGGATGGCGTCTCCTCTATTTGGGTCAATCTTCACGGTCACCGGCACCCGGTATTGGATCGGGCTCTTAGGACCCAACTCGGCCGGATCGCCCATTCCACACTTCTCGGCCTTTCCAATGTACCGGCGATTGAGTTGGCCAAAAAGCTCGTTCACATCGCGCCACGCGGCCTGACGCGCGTCTTCTACTCCGACAATGGCTCTACCGCGGTGGAAGTCGCGTTGAAGATGGCCTTTCAGTATTGGCAATTGAAAGGCGGCGGGTCTCAAAAAAAGACGAGGTTCATGCATCTCGGACAGGCCTACCACGGCGACACACTCGGCTCGGTCAGCGTCGGAGGCATCTCCCTCTTTCATGAGCGGTACAAGCCGCTCCTGTTCCCGACGTTTGAGGCCCATGCCCCGTACTGCTATCGCTGTCCCTTAGGATTGACCTTGCCGAAGTGCAAGCTGTCTTGCGCGGATTCGGTGGAGGACATTCTCAAACGTCATCATCAGGAGGTCGCGGGGCTCATTGTTGAACCCATGTTGCTGGCCGCCGGCGGCATGATCACTATGCCGGCAGGATACCTAAAACATCTTCGGCGTCTGGCCACCCGCTATAACGTCCTGTTCATTGCTGACGAAGTGGCCACCGGCTTCGGGCGCACCGGGCGCATGTTTGCCTGTGAGCATGAGGAGGTCAGGCCCGATCTGATGACGATTAGCAAGGGATTGACCGGCGGGTACATGCCGCTGGCGGCAACTCTCACGACGGAACGGGTGTATCACCAGTTTCTGGGACATCATGAGCAGTTCAAGACCTTCTTTCATGGGCACAGCTATACCGGCAATCCACTCGGCTGTGCAGTCGCCTTGGCAAACCTCGAAGTCTTTAAGCAAGAGCGAACACTTGATAGGCTCACGCCGAAGATCGCAGTCTTTCGCCAACTGCTGAAGCCGCTCTGGTCGCATCCGCATGTCGGTGATATCCGTCAAATTGGATTCATCGCGGGCATTGAGCTGGTTCGAGACCGCATGACGAAGGAGTCCTATTCGCTTGCGGAGCGGATCGGGATCCACGTCGCGGAGGTCGCTCGGGCTGCGGGCTTACTTCTACGTCCTCTCGGCAACATTATTGTCCTCATTCCGCCGCTCAGCACGACGACCACAGAACTGCGGGCAATGGTCAGGATTGTGAACAAGGCCATCACGACAGTCACAAAGGCGTAACAATGGAAACACGACAGATCGGAACCCTCCATGTCTCGCTGGTGGGACTCGGTTGCAATAATTTCGGATGGCGCCTTGATTCCGCTCAGACCTCCGAGGTCGTCCATGCCGCTCTCGACGCCGGCATCAATTTCTTTGATACAGCGGACATCTATGGTCGCACGCACAGCGAAGAGCTCCTCGGACGTGCGCTCGGGCGCCGTCGCAGTGAAGTGGTCATCGCTACGAAGTTCGGCATGGCCGTCGATGAGAAGCGTCGCGGGGCACGCCCTGAGTACGTGGTCCAGGCGGCCGAGGATAGCCTCCGCCGCCTCGGAACGGATCGCGTCGATTTGTATCAAATCCACCAACCCGATGCGACTGTCCCGATTGCGGAGACGCTCGAGGCCTTGGACAAGCTTGTGAAGGCGGGAAAGGTCCGCGAGATCGGATGCTCCAACTTCTCAGCCGATCAACTACGGGAGGCGGAATCGGCGGTGCACCCGGGGGCGGCTCGATTCGTCAGTGTGCAGAACGAGTACAGTTTGCTTGATCGTGAGGCAGAAGGTGAAGTGATCCCTGAATGCGAAAAGTTAGGTCTTGCCTTCATTCCCTACTTCCCGCTGGCGAGCGGCCTGCTCACAGGGAAATATCGAAAGGGCGCGCCTCCACCCCCGGGGACCCGTCTCGCGCCTGGTGGGCGATTTGAAGACACGCTCACGGAAAAAAACCTGGACTTGGTGGAAGCGCTCATCCAGTTTTCGGAATCTAAAGGTCATACCCTATTAGAACTCGCCATCTCATGGTTGGCAGCGCGGCCGACCGTCGTGTCAGTAATCGCCGGAGCGACAACGAGCCAGCAAGTGAAGATGAATGCTGCGGCCGCCGGTTGGCGACTATCGAAGGCAGATCTCACCGAGGTTGACAAGATTCTACGTTAGCATGTTCATCCGAGCCCAATGTTATTTGCGCCTATAGCCTCGCGACTCCATACATTGATTGAGGTCCGTGGTAAAGTGAGGCGACTCTAGATTGGTACCGTATCGCTTCTCTGTCTGATCATAGCATTCCTTGTAATCTCGTTCTGTCTCCGCTTCCGTTTTGCCTTCCTGCACCCATTGGACATGAGTGGCGCAACCGGCAAGGACAATCATCAGCAGCAAGCACAGTGCTCTCACCTTCATAGGACACCTCGGTTGAGGGTTATGGGGCTTCATGTGGGCCGTTCTGAGACAGGACCCGCACGATCCCGTCGAGACATGCTTACTTCGACGGGGTCGCCGATCCTGGCTTTGACGATCTCAGCCGCGCGGCCTTGATGGCAGAAAATTTCCAGCCAGCCATCGCTGTTTACTAACGCCGCAAGCGTCCCCTCCGGAACATCCGCGTAGCAGCGCTGGAGCCCGTCGATAGACGCGTGCTCGAGGTCAACCTGGACCCGGCTTAGATGATCGGCGTCAGCGAAACTCACCAGATTTTCCCGACTGATATTGGTGATGAGATTTCCAAAGCAATCGATGTGCTGAACTTCGCCAATGAGTTTGCCGCTTGCTTCATGAGCCCTGGGTACTTCGAAACGGATGCTTGTGTCGACAACCGGCCCGAACGATTCGATCGGTTCGCCGCGCGAGAGCCATGCGGCGGCCGGCGCGAACACATCACGCCCGTGAAACGTCGAGCCAATGGAACCCAGAAAATATTGCTTGTTTGTCAGCTGACGAATCTCGACTTCGATCTCGGCAGCGACAATGCAGCTGAGAATTCCATTGTCGGGCGCGATAAAGTATTGCTCCATGGCAAATGCGAGCAGGGGCCGGCGTTCGCTTCCGACCCCGGGGTCCACCACGGCGACATGAATCGTGCCCGGCCGGAAGTAGCGCGCTGCGGAGTGCAGCAGATACGCGGCGACCCTGATGTTGTGCGCCGGAATGTCGTGGCTGAGGTCCACGATTTGGGCAAGTGGGTTAATGCCGAGGATGACCCCTTTCATGCTGCCCACGAACACGTCGGAGGCCCCGAAGTCGGTGAGCAGGGTGATAATGGGCGGCGGGTTGGCTACAGAATCGTCGGGAAGGCGCGGCATGGGGTATGGGTTATCACCGCATCGCGGGTCACGTCTTTTCGAAGCAGATATTCAGTACCTCGTATTCGGCGACCTTGGCCGGCGTCTGCACTTCCAAGGTATCGCCCACGTGCTTGCCGATCAATGCGCGTCCGACCGGTGACTGCACCGAAATCTTGCCGTTTTTGAGGTCGGCCTCGTCCTGCCCGACCAAGGTATAGCGTTGTTCCTTATCACTCTGCAGATCTTTGACCGTCACGGTCGCCCCAAATACGACCTTTTCCGTAGACAGGTTAGAGGTGTCGATGATCTGCGCTTCAGCCAGCTTGTGCTCCAGATCACGGATGCGCCCGTCGATGTGGCTCTGGCGCTCTTTGGCCGCTTCGAATTCGGCGTTCTCACTGATGTCGCCATGCGCCCTCGCCTCTTCGATGTCTCGGATATTCTTCGGGCGCTCGACCTTTTTGTAGCGTTCCAGTTCAGCCTGTAAGGCTTCATAGCCCTTCTTGGTGATCGGTATCCTGGCCATGGTCCCTCGAAATTGATTACTGCGTCGAGGAGTAGTGCTCTCGCAAAGGCTTCACGGAAAGTCTGCGCCTGAGGCCCGCTTCAATGGCCATCAGTGCGGCGCGCGCGCCGGCCATCGTGGTGTAATAGGGCACGGCATGGATGAGCCCCGCCAGACGGATCGAGGCCGAGTCCGCTTGCGAGACCTTGTCCCCCACCGTGTTGATGACCAGTTGGATCTCGCCGTTCTTGATGTGATCGACGCAGTGCGGGCGGCCCTCGACGACCTTGTTCACGACGTCCACCATGACGCCGTTGCGGGCCAAGTGCCCCGCGGTTCCTCTCGTCGCTTCGACCGTAAAGCCCAAGTCCAGGAATCGCCGAATCAAGACGACGGTCCCCGGCTTGTCCTTGTCCTTCACGCTGATGAAAACCTTGCCAGTCATCGGCAGCATCGAGCCGGCGGCGGCCTGAGACTTCAAAAAGGCCGTGCCGAAGTCCTCCGCGATGCCCATCACCTCTCCGGTCGAACGCATCTCAGGTCCGAGAATCACATCCGTCCCGGGGAACTTGTTGAACGGAAAGACCGCTTCCTTCACCGAAATATGCGCCGGAATCCGCTCGGAGGTGAAGCGAAGCTCTTTCAGTGTGCGGCCCATCATGACCCGCATAGCCATCTTCGCCAGGGGCACTCCAGTGGCCTTGCTCACGAAGGGAACGGTACGCGAGGCGCGTGGATTGACCTCGAGGACGTAGAGCATCCCGTCTCGAACCGCGAACTGGATGTTCATCAAGCCGATCACGCGTAGGTCCATGGCGAGCAGTCTCGTTTGGCGCCGGATCTCCGAAATGATGCTCGGCGTGAGCGAATATGGAGGCAATGAGCAGGCGGAATCGCCCGAGTGCACCCCGGCCTCCTCGATGTGCTCCATGATGCCACCGATGACGGTCGTCTCGCCATCGGACAGCGCGTCCACATCAATTTCGATCGCGTCCTCCAAGTACTTGTCGATCAGGACTGGATGTTCCGGCGAGACTTGAATCGCCTGGCTGATATAGCTCTTCAAACTCTTCTCGTCGTAGATGATCTCCATGGCCCGTCCGCCGAGCACATAGGAGGGCCGCACCATAATCGGGTAGGTAATGGACGAGGCGATCACGGCCGCCTCCGCAAACGAGCGCGCGGTCCCGCTCGCCGATTGCCGCAAGCCCAGCTTGTCCACCAACACGTTGAACCGCTCGCGATCCTCGGCTCGATCGATGGCGTCCGGAGACGTTCCGAGGATCGGCACACCGGCCTGCTCAAGTGGCAGCGCGAGCTTGAGCGGTGTTTGGCCGCCGAATTGGACGACAAGCCCCAGCAGTTCTCCGCTGCGGCGCTCCGTCTCGACGATATTCAACACGTCTTCCAGGGTCAAGGGCTCAAAGTACAGCCGGTCGGAGGTGTCGTAGTCGGTGCTGACGGTCTCGGGGTTGCAATTCACCATGATCGTTTCATATCCCATTTCCTTGAGGGCCATCGCCGCATGAACGCAGCAGTAGTCAAATTCGATGCCCTGACCGATCCGGTTCGGCCCTCCACCGAGGATCATCACTTTCCGCCGGTTGGTCGGACGGCTTTCGCATTCAGACTCATAGGTCGAGTAGAGATACGGCGTCAGGGCTTGAAATTCGGCCCCGCATGTATCGACCCGTTTAAAAGTTGGCGTTACGTTGCGGCTCTGTCGATTGCGACGGAACTCCGGCTCCGAGATCCGCAACAGCTCTGCGAGCCGGTGATCCGAGAATCCGATCTGTTTCATCTCTCGGAGCAGGTCGTCTGATAAGGAACGGGGTTCATGGGCAAGACGATCCTCGAACGCGAGGATTTCTTTCATTTGATGCAGAAACCACGGATCAACCCCCGTCAGCTCGTGCAGTTCCTGTTCGGAGATGCCCATCCGCAATCCATCGGCAAGACGCCAGAGCCGTTCGGCGTCCGGGCGGCGCAAGCGATCGCGAATCCAGGCCACGGTTTCCTCCGGGTCGCCCTCTGCTAGCGACGGATGGGGTTCGAACCCGTACCGGTCCACCTCGAGCGACCGGATCGCCTTCTGCAAGGCCTCTTTGAAGGTCCGCCCAATGGCCATCGCCTCCCCCACCGACTTCATTTGGATGGTGAGCGTGCTATCGGCACCGGGAAATTTCTCGAACGCGAACCGGGGAAGCTTCACGACCACGTAATCGATGCTGGGCTCGAATGAGGCTTTTGTCACGCGGGTGATGTCATTGGGAATCTCGTCGAGAGTATAGCCGACCGCCAGTTTCGCAGCGATCTTTGCGATGGGAAACCCGGTCGCCTTGGAGGCCAGTGCCGAGCTTCGTGACACGCGGGGGTTCATCTCGATCACTACCAGATCGCCGTTGAGGGGGTTCACGCCGAACTGGATGTTAGAGCCTCCAGTATCCACGCCGATCTCGCGCATGATCCGGAGCGAAGCATCCCGCATTCGCTGGTATTCTTTGTCGGTCAGTGTCTGCGCCGGCGCAACCGTGATGCTGTCTCCCGTGTGGATACCCATCGCGTCGAAGTTTTCAATCGAGCAAACGATCACGACGTTGTCCATCTTATCGCGCATCACCTCGAGTTCGAATTCTTTCCAGCCGATCACGGAGCGCTCCACCAGAATTTCCCCCACCGGGCTGGCGCTCAGACCCCATTCGGCGTAGCGCTCGAACTCCTCCCGGTTATAGGCGATGTTGCCGCCGGTTCCCCCGAGGGTGAACGAGGGCCGCACGATCGCCGGAAACCCGACGATCTCCATCGCGCGCAATGCGTCTTCCCGTGAGCGCGCGACCGCGCTGGCAGGGGTACGGAGACCAATGCGCGCCATGGCATCCTTGAACGCTTCACGATTTTCTGCCTTGCGGATGGCCTCGTAGCTGGCGCCTATGAGCTCCACGTTGTATTTCTGGAGAATTCCCTGTTCCGCCAGTTGCACGGCCATGTTAAGGGCTGTCTGCCCGCCCATGGTAGGCAGCAAAGCATCGGGGCGTTCCTGCTGGATCACCTGTTCGACGACGTCCACCGTGATTGGCTCGATGTAGGTGCGATCGGCCAGTTCGGGGTCGGTCATAATCGTCGCCGGATTGCTGTTGATCAGGATGATCCGGTAGCCTTCCTCGCGTAACGCCTTGCACGCTTGCGTGCCGGAATAGTCGAACTCACAGGCCTGCCCGATGACAATCGGCCCGGAGCCGATGAGGAGAATGCTCTTGATGTCGTTACGTCTAGGCACGGCTGAGAAGTCCCATCACCCCAGGCCCCGTCCGTTGTCAGCCGAGTTCGGGTCCGGCGCGACCGGCTTTTTGGGAGAAGGCTGAGGGACAGACGGTGGCGGTGCCACGGGATTGTAGTGTTTCATCACTTCCGGAATCCACCGTTCAATATTCCTGATGCGATTCTCATCGGAAGGATGCGTGCTCAAGAATTCCGGAATGCCGGCGCCCGAACGGAAGCACAGCTTGCCGATCATGTTCCGAGGACAGCCGCTCATGCGTTCCCAAAAGGCGACCGCCTCATGGGGGTCGTATCCTGCTTCTGCCATGAGGCGCAGGCCGATCTTGTCGGCTTCGGTTTCTTGCGCGCGATCGAACGGCAATGAGACCCCGACGCCGTAGGCACTGAGCAGCCCGATTGCGGCTTGAGGATTCAGCTTGCCGGCGGCTGCTCCCGCAAGGGCGCCCACTTGCGCCACCTGTTCGAGAATACCGCGGCTCATTCGCTCGACCCCGTGACGTTGAATCGCGTGCGTCACCTCGTGGCCCATCACGGTCGCCACGCCCGCCTCGTTCTCGGTCTTCTTCAAAATGCCGGTAAAGAACGCGACCTTGCCGCCGGGCAAGCAAAAGGCATTAATGATTTTATCGTCCTGAATAACGGCGAATTCCCATTCATAGTCCGGACGATTGGCCACTGCCGCAATACGCTCACCGACTCTGCGTACCATGGAATTCACTTCCGGATTGGTGCTCAGCGGAAACTGCTTGAGGACGTCGCGATACGCGCTGAGACCCATCTGTATTTCTCTGTCTTCGGAGAAAAAGATTAACTGATCGCGCGCCGTTCCCGGTGCTCTGTAGCACCCGTACAGCTGGGAGAGGAGGCCGCCGGAGAGGCACAGTCCGCAGGTGCCAGCCGTCAGCCGGGCCACTCGGGCCAAGGCCTCTCGCCGTCCGATCCTGATGCTCATGGCATCCATAAGTAGAGGAATTGCGGCGAGGCCCCGTGCATCAGGTTCATGAGGTCGAACCGCGCAAGCGCCTCGAGTCCGCCGGGGCCGTTCGCGAGAGAATAGATGTTATTGCGATACGCCTCAGGACGCGCGTACATGATGACACGCGCATCGGTCACGCCGGCCAGCTTCTTCGCCGCGGCAATGCCGTCATCCAGGTAGCCGACCTGATCGACCAATCCTAACTGCAGGGCCTGTGGTCCGGTCAACACGCGACCGTCCGCGATCACCTTGAGTTGGTCAGCCGGCAAGGACCTTCCCTTCGAGACCACGTCTAGAAATCGCGAAAAAAATCCGTTGATCATGCTCTGGAAGATGGCCCGCTCGTCCTCGGTCATCGGCCTGAACGGCGAGCCGATGTCCTTCTTCGCTCCTGATTTAATGGCCGAAGCCTCTACGCCGATTTTCTGCAACAGGCCTTCCGCACTCACCCGCAACATAATCACGCCCACGCTGCCGGTGACGCTGGTCGGATGGGCAATGATGCGATCACCCGTCACCGCAATGTAATAACCGCCGGAGGCGCCAAGGTCCATGATGACCGCCACGACAGGAATTTTGCGCTTCTCCTTAAAAGCCATGATCTCATGATAAATAATGTCTGAGGCCGTGACCGTCCCGCCGGGACTATTGATCCTCAGGAGGAGCGCCTTGATACGTTCGTCCTCGGCCGCGAGCGTCAATTCCTCTTTGATGCGCGCCACAAGATCATCGTCGCGGTCCCACACCGCCCCGTCCTTCCCTTCGGAAATAATCCCTGAGATGCTCACCACCAAGATCTTATCGGCGGCCGTGCCCTGCACGGTCTTCTCACGGAGCGGCATTTTCTGCGGAAACAATGAGAGCGACACGCATCCAGTGAAAAAAAGGGAAAGTGTTAGGAAGGCCAGAAACATATGCGGCGAGAGGAAGTGACATTTGCGGCCCTTCGACAGGCGCAGGGCGAACGGTAGGTAACCGAAGCTGAAACTCCGTTCGAGCTGAGCTTGTTGAAGCACTCCCTTGTTCTCTTCTGGTGTCATGCTCGTCCTTTGTGCATCATATCGGTAAATCGTTTGAACAGGTACGCGGCATCGTGGGGTCCAGGGGAGGCTTCCGGGTGGTACTGGACCGAAAACATCGGAATGTCCAGACAACGCAGGCCTTCCACCGCATCATCGTTCAGGCTGGCATGGCTCACTTGCACAGGTCCATACGGCGTCGGCCAGGCTTCTCCCTTGGCCGGGACCATCTCCTCGCTGCCGGCACGAACCGCGAAGTTGTGGTTTTGTGCTGTAATCTCGACCCGGTTCGTCTCAAAGTTCAGCACGGGGTGATTTCCTCCGTGGTGCCCAAACTTCAACTTATACGTTTGCAATCCTATTGCAAGTCCAAGTATTTGATGGCCTAAACAAATTCCAAAGATAGGTCGACGGCCTAACAGTTTTCCGATCGCGTCGACGGCATACGGCACTGCTTCCGGATCTCCGGGCCCATTGGAGAGGAAGATCCCGTCGGGATTTAGCGCCAACGCCGCATCCGCGGTCGTTGCGGCCGGTACGACGGTCACCTCGCAGCCTTCATCCACGAGACGCCGCAAAATATTGTACTTGATTCCGAAATCGAAGGCTACGACCTTGAAGCGCCCCTCGCTCTTTCCCCTCCAGGAAGAGGCGTTGCCACCCCACACCCCGCTATCTTCAGTCCAGCGATACGCCGTGGAGCAGGTCACCTCACGGACGAGATCACGGCCGATGATGCTGGGTGCCTGCCGGGCTTTCTGCACGGCGCGGTCGGCATCAGGGTCAAGGTGCGAGATACACCCTTGCTGGGATCCATGGTCCCGAAGATGTGTCGTGAGGGCGCGGGTATCGATACCTTGGATGCCGACGATGCCCTGAGAGGCAAGATACTCTTGGAGGGACTGGCGACTTCGCCAATTACTGGAGGTCCGACAGGCTTCCTTCACAATGAAGCCGGCCAGCCAAGACTGTCGTGATTCTATATCTTCGGGGTTGATGCCGTAGTTTCCGATGTGCGGATACGTCATTGTCACCATCTGCCCCCGATATGAGGGATCGGTCACAATCTCTTGATAACCGGACATCGCGGTGTTGAAAACCACTTCCCCCGTCGTTTCGCCGGTAGCGCCGAAGGCGGTGCCCTTAAAGACGGTTCCATCGGCGAGAGCGAGAATCGCCGGTTTCATCTGCTCCATTTGCGCACCTTCACGCACATAAGGGCAATGCCAAGACCAAGGTTCAGGAGATAGAGCGTGCGAGCAATCTGGTGACCCAAGAAGAAATCCTGGTACGCCTTCTGCTTAACGACCGTGTCCTGTGCACCGAGCGCTTTCTCCTGGAGAATCATCATGTGCGGGTTCCACACAAGTGCGAGATACACGGCAACGGCCAGCATTGTCCCGAACAGTATGAGCTCTGCGTGCCCAATCTGCGTTCGCCACTGGCGCGCTGCGCGCACACGCGTCAGGGTCCCAATAACAATGAGCCCGGCCGAGAATAACACGATGCGGTCATATCCTTGGAAGACGCGAGTCAACATCCGTCCGCCGCTCTCCATGCCTATGGTATTAAACACAGCCGGAATCACTGCGGCAATGATGATCATGAGCCCACCGACCCAGGCAGACAGGGCCAACAGTTCCACGCACTGCGCCACGAGCAGAACTTTTTTCATCTTTCACAATCACCTTCAGCGGTTTCCTGTCGCTCTCAGCGAGGCGAAAGCCTGTCGTCTGTGCTAGATGCGACGCGGAGCCTGCCGGGCGTGGAATAAGGTTCCTTACTTGTTCAGGATGACTACACGCGGTGCTCAGCATCGGACATAGGAGACGGATAGACCTCTCTCCCGCTCACGAGTGTCTTCAGCACCCGTCCTTTTAACTTCCACCCGCCGAACGGCGTGTTACGTCCTTTCGATCGGAACTGGTCCGGATCCACGATCCATTGCGCATCCGGATCGACGATCGCGATGTCGGCATCGGCACCCATTGCCAGCGTGCCCTTGGCTAGGCTGAAGGCGTTTGCCGGTCCGCATGTCAACGACGCCACCATTCGCTCGAGCGTCAAGACACCTTCCTCCACCAAGAGCAGGGAAAGTCCCAACGCCGTTTCGAGACCGACGATCCCAAACGGCGCATATTCGAACTCCTGGTGCTTTTCGTGTGCAGCGTGAGGCGCGTGATCGGTCGCGATTGCGTCGATAGTGCCGTCCTTCAGTGCGGCCTTGATGGCCTCCACATCTTTGCGAGTGCGCAGCGGCGGGTTCATTTTGGCATTGGTATTGAATTCCCGGATCGCCTCCTCGGTGAGAGTGAAGTGATGCGGACAGGCCTCAGCCGTCACTCGAACCCCCCGAGCTTTTGCCGCTTGCAGCATCCGGACCGATCCCGCCGTACTCACATGCGCCAAGTGCAGCCGGCCTCGCGTCAGTTCCGCCAGTTCAATGTTGCGCGCCACCATTACATCTTCGGCGGCAGACGGAATTCCCTGCAGGCCCAATTCCGTCGCGACCAATCCTTCGTGCGCGACGCCCCCATCCGAAAGATGCTTGCATTCACAATGGTCGACGACGGGCAGATCGAAGGCGCGGGCATATTCGAGCGCGCGACGCATGACCATGCTGTTCGTGACGGGTTTGCCGTCGTCCGAAACCGCTACACACCCGGCCGATCGCAGGTCGCCATACTCGGCCAGTTCCTTGCCCTCGGATCCCTTCGTGATCGCGCCGATCGGAAATACATGAACCGAGTCTGGGCGTTTCGCGCGGTCCAGAATGAACTCCGTGACCGCCCTCGTATCATTGACGGGGTTCGTGTTCGGCATGCAGCAGATCGACGTAAAACCACCCGCTGCGGCGGCGGCCATGCCAGTCTTGATGGTTTCCTTATACTCAAAGCCCGGCTCGCGCAGATGGACGTGCAGGTCCACAAATCCTGGAAGAATGTACTTTCCAGAGGCATCCAGTATCTCGATGCCCGCCGGCGCGCTCAGATCGCGGCCGATGGCGGCGATCTTGCCGTCTTGTACCAAGACGTCAGCAGGACCATCGATACGTCCCGGGTCTATCACGCGACCGTGGCGGATGAGGAGACTCGCGTTACCGGGGCTCATTTGCCTCCCGACAGCAGATAGAGCACCGCCATTCGCACGGCGACCCCGTTCGTCACTTGATCGAGAATAACCGAAGAGACGCTGTCTGCGACTTCAGCGGAAATTTCCACGCCGCGATTGATGGGCCCGGGATGCATGACCAGCACATCCGGGCTGGCCATGCGGAGTCGCTCCGGTGTCAGGCCGTAGCAGGTCGCATACTCGCGGATGCCGGGAAACAAGGCGATCCCTTGGCGCTCGAGTTGCAGCCGGAGCATCATGATTACGTCCACGCCGGCCAGCGCTTCGTCAAGATTGTAAAAGACCGACACCCCGAGGTGCTCAATGTCGCGCGGGATCATGGTGGGCGGGCCGGCGATGCGGACCTCGGCGCCGAGCTTCGTAAGCGCAAAGATGTTGGAACGGGCCACGCGGCTATGGCTAATATCGCCGATGATCGCGACTCGAAGTCCTCGAAATTCGCGCTTCTTTTCGCGGAGCGTGAATAAATCCAGTAGCGCCTGCGTCGGATGCTCGTGGCCGCCGTCGCCTGCGTTAATCACCGCTGCCTGAAGCGCCCGAGCGAGAATATGGGGGGCGCCAGCGGCCGGATGTCTCAGCACGATGAAATCGGCGCGCATCGCCTGAATATTGTTCGCGGTATCGAGAAGCGTTTCACCCTTGACCATGCTGCTCGTAGAAGTCGTGAAATTGATGACGTCTGCGCTCAAGCGCTTGGCTGCCAGCTCGAACGACGTGCGGGTCCGCGTGCTGGGCTCGAAGAAGAGATTGACCACGGTCTTGCCGCGCAGCGTCGGGACCTTCTTGATATCACGGCCGGAAACTTCTTTGAACGAATCGGCGGTCTCGAGGATCAGAGTGACCTCTTCGACCGAGAGGTCCCGCATGCCCAGCAGGTCTTTGCGCTTCAGACTCATGGCGAGATGATCACCACTCGATCCGGTTCGCCTGTTTCCTCCAGAAAAACTTCCACCTGTTCATTCAGCGCGGTCGGCAAGTTCTTGCCCACATATGTGGCCTTGATGGGCAATTGCCGATGCCCGCGATCCACGAGCACCGCCAATTGAACCTCGCTGGGCCGTCCGAGATCGATGAGGCCATCCATTGCGGCGCGGGTCGTCCGGCCAGTGAAGAGGACATCATCCACCAGAATGATCGTGAGATCAGTGATGTCGAACGGGATCTCGGTCTTACGCAGAGTCGGATGGCCCTTGCGGCAGTTGAGGTCGTCACGGTACAGGGTGATATCGAGTTCCCCTACCGGCAGATCCTGGCCTTCGATTTCTTTCAGCCTCACTGCCAAGCGCTTGGCTAAATGCACGCCGCCGGTCCGTATCCCGACGAGCGCCAGATCCTTGACCCCGCGATTCTTCTCAATGATCTCATGGGCGACACGGGAGAGCGCCCGCATGATCTCCTGGGCCTCCATTACCGACCGCCCGGACTTCTTCACCTCCATTGGGAGCTATTTCCTTGTTTGCGAAGCTGAGCATGTACTTGTTCGTCGCCCTGAGTATTTCCTTGTTTGTCATCCTGAGCGCAGCGAAGGATCTCACTGTGCTTGCGGCTAGACGCTACGCGTAGCTCAGCATGACGCCAAGCGGGCAGAAAAAAACCTTCCGGCGACAATTCGCAGGAAGGCTCCTTGAGAAATCTCGTTGCCACTGACCGCTCCTTCCCAGCCTCACAGGACTGGCATTAAAGGCAGACTGATCTTACTGGTCTATCGCGTGAGTGTCAAGACTACGGACAAGCACAACTGACGCGGCTCTCAGCGTTTGAAGGACTTACCGCCCTGGCCCTGAAAATGGCGGCGGTCCCGGTATTCCAGGAGCCACAGGCTGGGGCCCTCCAAGGTTCCCTGGCGATCCCGGCAAGGATGGTGCTCCCGTATTACCGGGGGCACTTGGCATGCTTCCTGAGAGACCGGATGGCGGCATCATACCACCACCCGGAAAGGATGGAGGAGGTATGGAGGGCGGATTCATTATCCCCGCGGAGGGAGGTCCGGGAGCGCCAGGCATATCCGGCGCGGGGGAAACAAATTGTTCAGTCTTTGTGGAGGTTTCCTGCAACATGACGCCAGAGGGGGAGATCGCTTTCACAAGAATGCGCTGCTCTATTGTCTCACCCGTCTTTGCGATATGAAGCGTATTGCCTTTTGCTAAGAAGGCTTCATCTCTTCCTCCCCGGCTGAGATATCCGAGGTAGCGGAATTGTGCGAGTTCCTGGCGCCCGGCCTGCAAGGCGAGTTCTTCCGGTGTCAACTGGATAACAGGAACAGGATTTGACGCGGCACCGGCCATGTCGAAACTGCCTTGCCCCGGAAACACCGGCGCAAAAATGTTCTTCGGCGAACCCAACGCTTTCTCCGTACGTTGGCGATTGGCGGCCAGCAGGGCGAGCTGAATTTTGAGCCCTGACCCCGATTTCCCCCGACTAGCCTCCCGTTTAGCTTTCTGTCCAGACACATAGGTGAGCGGCGCGCGTTGGGGCTCGGGTGTCTGGGTGAAGACCCAGAGAGCCGCCCCGGCCCAGATGCCGAGCAGGATCAGCAGCGCAGTCCAACGCGTGCGCACCGTCATTGCGCTCTGGCCTCTTTCTGTCTTTTGTCGTCCGGCAAATTCAGAGCCGGAGCAGGATTGGCGCTGGCCGGCGCCGCGGTTGGGACAGAGGCATCTTTCCTGATATAGGTGGAGATCTGAAGATTCACCGTTACCACGTCGCGGTTGCGGGACTGCTTATCGGCTTTCCCAGAACGGCTCACATCCAGATCCTCGATGAAGACGAGCCGGTTCGAGGTTTCCAAGCCATAAATGAATCGGCGAAGATCTTCGTATCGTCCGGTCACCGGTCCCCTCAGAATTACTCTACTGCCTAAGCTCTGATCCGGCTTTTCAAAGGTATAGGAAAGGCCGGGGAGAATCACGCCCTCATGGAGAGCCTCTTCCGAGATCGTCTGCGGCAGTTGCGCGAAATCGCGCTGCGTGGGCAGAAGGGCCAGCAAATGACTCATGTCCTTCGCGGTCTCCCTCGCGTCCTGGCGACTGGTGATCTGTTGCCTCACCGCAAGCCGTTGCGCTTCCACCTCGGAAAGATGTTCCTCGGTGGGTCGCAAAATAAGGAAATGCATCCCTGCCCAGGCCATGCCGAAGATGGCCACGAGGATAAGCCATGGAATGAGCGGCACATAAGATTTGAAGCTCTGTCGGGTAATTGCCGGCATCTGGCTATTTGGTGACCCCAGGGCCCTGCTCGGGGTTTGGCGTAGATGATTTCGACTGTTGAGAAAGGGTGATGTCTGTGTACCGTACCGTCAGGGTGAAGTCGACAAGGGTATCATCCTGAACGTGATGCTGGGCGAGTACCGCATCATGAAAAGCGGGGTGATCCTCGAGACTGATGATCAGAGCGGTGAGGTCTTTTAATGACGACGCCGTGCCATTCAACGCGATGGCGGATTCCTTGACATCCAGCCGGACACTATTGATAGCGACGCGCGGCGGGATGGCCCCTTCGAGATCACCAAGGAAATGCGTCCATGAAAAGGCCCGCTTGGCGATCAACTGATTGGCAAAAACGACATCATTCGCCATGCGTTGCAATGCTGCATCAGAGAGGTCCAGCCCTGCGGCGTGTGCGTCGGCTTGCAACCGACGGTCTTGATCGCGGGCCTGCACCAGTGCGTGCTCCGCCACCGCTGTCTGCGCCTGGACTTCCTGAAGACGCTGAAAGTCCCAGGCGAACAGGCCGATGAAGGCGAGCGACAACAGCATGAGGCCAAGGCGCAGGGCTCCGGCATACATCTCGCGATGACTGCTGAGATTGATCCTGAAGAGATGACGACTCATGCGGCTCCGAGCAGCCCAGCGACCGCTGCCAGAGAGCTGACCTGGTGGGGACTATCGGATGGCGACCAGCCCGCGTGTTTTATCTCGCTCCATCCCGGCTGGATGACTTCTAAGCCCAGCTCGGTGCTCAAACGCTGGATCAGTTCCGATCCCGGCTCTTCAGCAAAGAGAATCAGTCGGCGGGGAGCAGGTTGGGTATGTCCTTCACCAAGGAGGGTCAATGAATTTGCAATGTCCTGAAACAGGCCTTCAGGGTCCGCATACGTGCGGGCCTTGGTACGTACCAGCGCGGGGCGACCGGCCCAAAAGATGATCAATGTGAAACCGTCATCCAACAGACTCAGCCACGCCATCGGCTCAACCGCTGGCAACAGGTTCGAGAACAGATTACAGAGGCGAAACGTCGCGGTATCCACTTCCACCGGGAGCAGCCCAACAGCCTCGCAGACCTCTTCATATTGTTTGATCACCGTTTCTCGAATAGCCACGGTGAGCACTGTCCGTGGGTCAAGCACTTGCCACGTCAGTCTGGTTCCGGTCATGGGAAAGAAGGCTTCTCGCTCCAAACGCCACCGGAGCAGCGTTTCGAGTTCCAATGTGCGGGATGGGATGACGTCCAACGAGATGAGGGTCGTTCGCACGCACAAGTCCGGCAGCACCAATACCGTCGGCCGCCGTCCTAAGGATTTCTTTTGGCTATTCCCCACGAGCCTGCGAAGTTGAGTCTCTAAAGCCTCCTCGTCAGCGATATTCGGCTCAACCGGTGACGGCCGGATGAGGCCCGGCGGAAGATTAACCTGGCGTTGGCGATGGCACGAGCGGCCCCACCAGGTACGGGACAGGTCCACGAAGGCCGCATGAGAGGGTCCTAATTTTAATCCGCAATTCGAAGATCGAAGCTGCACGGTATCCTTTCCGTCTGTTATTGTCGTTCGATAAACGTGACGCGATTGATTTCTTTCAGCGTCGTTACGCCCTCGCGTACTTTTTGCAATGCGGCCTCGCGCAGCATACACATGCCTTCGGCCAGCGCACGTTTTCGGATCTCCGAAGCCGGCCGCCGGTCCAGAATCATTTCCCTGATATGGTCGGTCAGGTCGAGGAACTCTGTGATGCATTCCCGCCCGCGATAGCCGGTTTCCAGACACACCTCGCAGCCAACGCCTTCGTAGAATACCATGTCCCGGCATTCTTCGGGGTCCAACCCGGACTCGCGCGCCAGGTTCTCGTCCAGGGGCGTGGCCTCGCGGCAGTTGGGACAGATTCTCCGAACCAGCCGTTGCGCCAAAATGCAGTTGAGCGACGCCACAAAGTTGTAGGGATCGATGCCCATATTCACGAAGCGGCCAATAACATCGAACGCATTGTTGGCATGGACCGTGGTGAATACCAAGTGGCCGGTGAGAGCGGACTGAATCGCGATCTGCGCCGTCTCCGGGTCCCGAATCTCGCCGACCATAATCTTGTCCGGATCGTGGCGGAGGATGGACCGCAGGCCGCGCGCGAATGTGAGCCCCTTTTTTTCGTTAACCGGGATCTGCACCACCCCTGCCAGCTGATATTCCACAGGGTCTTCGATCGTGATCATCTTTTCGTCCAGCGTATTAATCTCGCTGATCGCGGCGTACAACGTCGTGGTCTTTCCGCTGCCGGTCGGCCCTGTGACGAGAACCATTCCGTACGGCTCGGTGATGGCGCGACGAAAGCGCTGCAAATCACGCGGGTTGAAGCCTAACCGGTCGAGCCGCAGGTCAGTGACGCCCGCGGTAATCGCTTCCCGGTCCAAAATCCGGATCACCACTGCCTCGCCGAACACGCTGGGTAGGATCGACACCCGGAAGTCCACTGTCTTTCGGTCAATGCGCAGCCGGAATCGCCCGTCTTGCGGGATTCGCCGCTCTGCGATATCCAGTTCCGACATCACCTTCAGGCGGGAGATCAGCGGAGCATGCAACTTCGTGTCAAGCGGCTCGAGCGCAGGAATAAGAATGCCGTCAATCCGCACCTTGACCAGGACTCCCCGATCGGTCGATTCAATATGAATATCGCTGGCCCGTTTCTGCAAGGCGCTTAAAATAATTGTGTCTAAGAGTCTGACCACCGGGCTTTGATCTTTACTGATCTTCTCAAAGGAGAGCACTTCCTCGCCGCGCTGGTCCTCCTTGACCAGCACCGAGCGGTGTTCGGCTTCAAGCTCTTTCAGTGCCTGGCTGGAACCTTCGCTGCGTGACAGCGCCGCCAGAATCGCTTCTCGGGAACTGACGCGCAAGCGCAGAGGGCGTTTCACTAACAGCTCCAGCTCGTCGAGCGCCGATAGGTTGTGCGGATCTGGTACCGCGACGGTCAGGGCCCCGCCTGCTTCACTCATCGGAACAAAGGGATGACGTTGCATCAGCTCGGCGGGTATCGTTTGGTAAAATTCTGGCTTGACCCGGAAATCGGTCAAGGGTTCGTAGGGCAGCTGGCATTGTTCCGCGAGGGCATGCGCCAACTGGTCCTCGGTAATGAGACCTTCCTTCAGCAGCGCCTGGCCGATCGATCGGGGATGAGGAGGAAGCTTCTTCAGCGCGACGCTGATCTCTTGATGAGACAGCAGATTCTGTTCAACCAGGACATCCTCAAGCCGTTTTCGATTCATGTCGCTAGCCCCTCGTCCTCTGCATCATTGGCGTTCCTGTGAGGACAAACTCAGTGAATGGTGCCGGCCGCCTGAAAGATTGGCAGGTACATCACGATGACGACGACGGCCACGATTGCTCCCATGACCAGCAGAAGGATGGGCTCGATCCAGGTGGTCATCAGGCTCAACCGTCGGTCTAATTCTCCTTCATGAAATTCAGCGACATCCCGGAGCATCGTCTCCATGGAGCCTGTCTCCTCACCGACTGCAATCATTTCGGTCGCCATCTTCGGAAGCACTTTGTTTCGTTCCAGAGCAGTCGCGAGCAGCATCCCTTCCTGAACCTGTCCGATCGCGGTGGCCAACCCCGCGGCCAGCGATTGATTGGTCACCGCCCGGCGCACGATTTGGAGCGCGTCAATGAGCGGGGTCCCGCCGGCAAGGACCGTCGCCAGTGTGCGGGTGAACTGAATCGTATGCTGCTTGAATAGCATATCGCCGATGATCGGAACGCTCAGGATGTGCCGGTCCCAAAACGCCCGGCCTCCGATGGAGCGGTACCATGTACGCAGGCCGATCCCGACTGCGATCACGCCCGCAGCCAGGATGAAAAAGTGGGACTGAATGGTCTGAACCAGACCGATCAAGGCTCGTGTCGCCGGCGGCAGGTCCGCCAAGGTATCACCATAGATCACTGCAAACGTCGGGAGTATATAGCCCACCAGAAATCCCACAACCACCACGCCGACGACGATCAGGAAGGCCGGGTACGCCATCGCTTTCGTGATCTTTTGACGTACCCCGATAATCAGTTTGAGGTAGACAATGTAGCGTTGCAGCACCTCCGGGAGGCTGCCTACCTGCTCGCCGGCCTTCACCGAGGCGATATAGAGCTCGGGAAATTGCTCCGGGTGTTGCGCCAGAGCATCGGAAAGCGATGTGCCGTCCCGAATACTTTGATGCACTCCGCGCAGGGCGGACTGGAATGCGGAACGCCGTGTCCGTTGAATCAGGAGATCCCAGGCTTTGAGAATGGGAAGCCCGGCCTTGACGAGGGCTAGAAATTCCTGGTTGAAGATTAGAAAGTCCTGGCGCGATACAGTGGTGCGACCCCATGGGGCGGAGTCCAGGATTGGGACACTGCCCCGGCGGCGCAACCGAAAGATGAGCAAGCCGCGCCCTTCCAATTGTGCGCGAATCGTGGGCTCATCTTCGCCCTCCAACCGGCCTTCCAGGACCGTGCCGTCTCCCTGCGCGGCTCTGTACAGAAACACAGGCATTCGCCGAGGCTCCTATGGTTCAGGCACGATCAACACTTGGCCGACAAGAATGCGGTCTGTCGCCAAACGATTAAGACTCTTCAGGTCGGCGAGGGCTACGTCATAGAGCTTCGCGATGGAGAAAAGCGTATCCCCGGCTCGCACAATCAGGCTGTGCGATGGCTTCATCTGTGCGGGCGGCAATGTGTCATCCGGCTCATTAGAAGCCGCGGCGGGTTTGGGGCGAGCCGCGGAATCCCGTAGGGTCATATTCAGGGTGGCCACTTCTTTCGCGAGTCTTTTAATGGATGCTTGTAACACCTTTATACGTTTTTGCTCGCGAAGGCGCTCTAGCTCGGTGAGTTGGAGCTGAACCTGATAGCCTGTCTTCTCCCCCTGCTCGCGCGCCGCTCTGACCTTGGCTAGTTCGTCCTGTTTCAATTCCGCAATCCGCTGAGCCTCAATCAGCCGGCGTTCCGAGTCGCGAAGTTCGCCCTGGGAGCGAGCCTGAGCAGCCCGCGACGCGCCTAACTGCTCCTGAAGCGTCTGCACTTCCGCGTGAAGACTCGCAGCCGTACGTTGTGCCTGGGCCGTTTCTTCTTTGAGCGCTTCATGCATGATCGCATAATTGTTGGTGGAGAAGCTGCTGCAGCCAGCCAGTAGGAGGCCAGCGGCCATGGACATGCATCTGATTTGAACGATGTGCATAGAGAAACGCCTCACCATTGGTTATAGGGTGTGCCGTTTGAGGCGAGTCGATCCGCGCCCGAATGGACGTCGAAGACTCCCCCCTCCGTCTCGTCGACAATTTCCTGCCAGGTGGTTGCGGATTGGGTAATCGGGTCTACCGGCACGGCTCGCAAGTAGGTCGCGGTGACCAGATCCTTCAGTGTCGCCGGATACTTTCCCTTGTCGGCTCGGTATTGGTCCAGAAGGTCTCGCATCGTAAACAAGTCTTGTCGGAGTACCGCTTCGCGCGCCTTCACCACCGACTGTCGGTACGAGGGCACCGCCACGGTCGCCAGGATCCCGATGATCGAGACGACGATCATCAATTCCACCAGGGTGAAGCCCGATTCTAGTTTTTCTGTGTGCCTGCATTGGGATCGCACACGCCACAAATGCCTCATGCCTCACCAGTCTTTAAACTTTGTTCCGTCGGAAGCAAGTTCCTTGCTGCTTGACGAAAGATCGTACACATCCTCGCCGCACCAGGACTCTGTATCCGGCGGATCGCTGTAACATCGCCACCGCCAGTCCGCCTTTCCGGTCATCGGATCGACCGGAATCTTTCTGAGATAGCGCCAAATAGACTTCCCAGTAACAGTCGCCTGGTCCCCTGTCAGTTCGACCTTTAAGAGCACGTCGACAGACTTGGGATAGCCGGAGGTGCCGGAGACCTCCTTGCACGTGAGTTTATTTTTGCTGCACAGCGGACCCGTCAGGTTGTCCCCTTCCCGATTCCAATCGACCTTAAACTGGTCAATAGCTGTCCGCACTCTCCGAAGCTCCTGGCGGAGCTCGATTTCATGGGTGCGCTTCGTGATCATTTTTGAAAGCGGCATTGCCGCAGAGGCCAAAATCATGACGATGCTGATGGTGATCAGCAGTTCCAAAAGCGTCACTCCGGCCTCTTTCACTGCACCCTCAGAACTCCTTGCCCGCCCGAGACCGGCAGCACGGTCTTTCCCGCATCGCGTAATTGGGGGCTCTGGATCGTCAAGGGGGAGAGACCGGCTGTCTTGCCCGCGAACGCAAAGGTGGCCAGGACGCCGCCTCCGGTAACACCCTTGCCTTCCAGACGGGTCACCTGCACGGTCACGGTGCCGGCTATAGGGTTGGAATCCACAACCATGGAAGCCGCACCGTCGCGCTTTAGGAACTCACCGTCGAGCGCCTGGCGGAATTCGAGGACGTTCGGATCGTAGCGAAGCGTGACGATAGACTCCATGAGGGCATTGGCATTAGACACCAGCATGTCCACTCTTGTCTCCTTGCCGCGCAGGACCGTCCCGTCTGTGGGCTGCACCGACAGGAGGGCTGTCATCGGAGGTGCAGTCGTGCTGGGCGGCATAGTTGCTGCAGGCGGGGCTACAGGAGGGCCAGGCGGTAGAGCGGCTACAGGCGGTGGAGGCGTTGCACTCGGAAACGTTGTTCCCGAGGTATCCAGGCCCCGCCCGGGATCGAACAGTGGCTTCACCGAATAGGTCTCTTCGGTGCCTGACCAGAAGGACTGCTCGTCCGCTCCCGGCATCTCCAGCCCACGGACAATGCGCGGTGTGATCGCAAGAACGACATCGGTCCGCACCGTATCGCGCGTCGTGTTTTTGAAAAGCCACCCCATGATAGGAACATCACCCAAGCCTGGAACTTTTGAGACCGTCGTCCGATCCTCGTCCTGAAGCAGACCGCCGATCACCACGCTCTCTCCGTCCTTCAACGTCAGAATGGTTTCCGCGGTCCGGGTGCCGAATTTAAATTGTTGGATGAGAGGATTCGTCTGCAATGTGATCAGATCACCCAGACGGGTCACTTCGAGCTGAAGCTTCAACGTGACCTGCGCATTTAAATGGATATTCGGCTCAACCGAAAGCTTGACGCCCACGTCCTTGTATTCGATGGACGTGATGGTGGATTGCGTCGGCACGGTGCCGGGGACGATGCCCGGAATCGTATTGGTAGTAGAGAGCAGGATCGGGACCTTGTCGCCGATATTGATCTTAGCCAGCTTGTTATTCACGACGCGAAGTCGCGGATTGGCCAAAGTTTTGGCATTCGACTCCGAGCGGAGAAAGTCGAGGAGTATGCTCGTCGGCAAGGTAAAGAGGTAGCTCGTGGGATTCAGGCTCCGGAGTTGCTGCCAGTTGAAGAGGACGGTATTCGGCCCCGGGAATGTCGGGTTAGTCTGCCCTGGCGGCACGAGGGCTGCGCCGGCCTGCTTGGCGAATTCTAGGCCGAACTTGTCACTTTTGGTCTTGTCAACCTCCACGACCTCGATCTCGAATATGACTTCACCCGGCTTCCGATCGTTCGCGCTGATAATCCTGTCAGCCAATCGGACTTTGTCAGGAGTGTCCCTGATCACGATGGCGTTTAGGTCCTCGTTCACGTAGATGCGTTTGCTTTCCAGCATTGTGCGCAGCAGGTTCACGAGGTCCTTCGCCTTGCCGTTGGAGATATAGAAGGTGCGGATCAAGAGGTCCTGGTACTGATCTATCTTTTGCTTACTCTTAGGGATGATCAGGATGGTATCTGTACCGACCCTTCGCATGAAAAGATTCTGCGTGGCGAGAATCAGATTGAGTGCCTCCTCAAAAGTGCTATCTTTGAGGAAGATTGTCACCGGATCGTCCCTGAGGTCTTTGTCAAACATGAAGTTGATGCCGCCGGCACGAGCCAGAACTTCAAACACTTCCTTGGTCCGAGCATTTTGGAATCTCAGCGTGATCGGCTGTCGCGATGCATTCGTAAAGATTAGATTCCGTCCGGCGCGCTGGCGTTCGGCGATTTGTATCAAGCCGTCCTGCGCCGCTTTAAGATCAGGGTCCCGGGCTAAGGCCTGCTCGAAAGCCTCGGCGGCTTCTTCCAGCCGCGACGCTTTCAAGAGTTTTTGGCCGGCGGAGAGGTGGTCCGCGCCCTCTTTGTATCGCAGCGCTTCGGCCAGTACGGCGCGATAGTTGGCATTGGTCGGATCGAGGGTCAGCGCATGCTTCATAGCCTCAATCGCACCCGGCAAATTCCGGTCCTTGAGCATGGCTTCGCCGCGCTCGGCATGCACTGCGGCCGCTCGTGCACGGGCCACCGCAAGTTTGGCCTCTAAGTCGGGGTTAAAGAAATCTTCTTTCAGGTCCTCTTGATACGCGGCGACCGCTTCTTCCCATTGCCCCGCTTTCATGAGCTTGTCACCCTTCGAGGTAGCGCAAGCGACGAGGAGAATCGACAGGAGGAAATAGACGAGAAAGGAGATTAAACGCAATATAGTAGTGACCTCTCTAACTGCCCATCAGACTACCATTCTAAAGGGTTAGGATCAATATTAATGTAGGGAAGAGGGATATACTGAGTATATTAGTGATGTTTGCGCGTATCCGATCAATACGAACATCTAGGCAAGTATTAACCTGTACGAATGGCCTCACTGTCCACTGGCAGCTTTGAGCGGTTCGTACCATACCCTTTGAAATTCTAAATAGGAAAATGTGAAGCGATGATCAAACGCCGTGGCGAAATCCTGCCCGGCGTCAAGATCTTTTAAGAGCATGGTTAAGGTGAGCGCGCCGCTACGGTCCATTAACACGCGAACCGCGAGAGCACTTTCTGCATAGGCGAGAGGGACCTGATCCTCCGGCAAGATTAAAAATCCATTATGCAACTGTGGGAGAGGGATAAGCGATGGCGCCTTGCCTACCATTTTCTCGGCCCACCTGAGATCACCATTCTCAAAGACCACCGCCAAGCCTTCATCCATCCACGTTGGCGTGCCTCTCGGCGAGAGGCTTCGGACGAGGGCATGGGTGAATTCGTGCGCGAGTACCTTTTCCAGTTGCGGCAAATGATTTAAGGCCTCGCGCATGGGGATCCGAATGGTACCGTCGTACACGCCGCCGGCCCAACTCGGACTACGCGTGATGTCGCGAAACTGCTCGTCGGTATAGAGGATGACCGTGATGATGTTTGACGGATACGCCAGGAGCGCGGTTCCGATCCGCCAATAGGCCGACTCCAGAGCGTGTAGCGCTGCCGCCGCGAGTTCCTGCTCCGCGGGGCCCTCAAACAGGACTGTGAAATGAGAGTTGAGGGTGTGTTGAAAACTTCCATGCAGTGCCGCTTCTTTGCGCCACGCCTCAAGCTTGCTCTGCAACTGGGGGTCATTCGGAGCGAAGGCCAGAGCGACCTCGTAGATCCGGATGGCGCTGTCGACCTCCCCTTGCCGGTAGACGATATCACCCAGCAGCAGGGAGGCGGCCGTGAGTTTCGGATCAAGGTGAAGCGCGTCTTCTAACACTTTGCGCGCCTGTCCTTCCCGTCCCTGGAGATGCTCCGCAAGTCCGGCGCCCAAGCGTAAGGCTGCATCATCAGGCCGCGCTGCGATCGCTTCCGTAAATAATCGCGACGCCTCTTCCAGCTTTCCGTTCCTGATCGCCGCCCACGCTGCGCGCTCGCGTGCCACACCTGGCGGTTCTGCCAGACCTTGTTCAGACAGGAGCGTCAAGGACAAAAGGACAGCGATCATGACAATGGGAATCATCAGGAAACCGCCTTTTAAGTATTGCTGTCTATGGCCATTCGGTGATCGCCCTGGGCTCAGGCTCACTGGGCTGAATTGCCTGGCGGTGGAGGCGGAACGAACCCTGGTACAGGCTGACCCGGGAAGCCCTGCAGGCCTGGACCAGGCAACAGTGTCTGAGCCCCTGGAGTTTGCTGACCTGGGGGTGATCCGGACGGAGTGCCTGGGGACTGTTGTCCCGGTAAACCCTGCGAACCTTGGCCAGTAAGACCAGGGACAGCCCCTGGAATTTGTTGGCCACCGACGGCTTGCGGCAGGGGCGTCGACGCAGAAGGAAATTGAAACACCCAGTCGTTGTATTTACCGAAGCCTTCGAAGTGTGCCACGGCTGCGGGAAACTGATGCTGCTTGATCGGCGCCAAGGTACTTGCGCTCTTGACACCTATAATGCCGCCCGTTGAAGGCTGGCGAATGTACTGCCAGTCGCCCCCGGTGATCGGGTCCCTATAGGCTCTTCGCAAGAATGGTTTCGGCGGTGTCGTGAGCTCTTCCAACGTCAGTGGATATTTCTCGCCTGGGATGAGACTACCCATTTTCTTCGCGTTGGAGTAGAATTGGATCGCTGTCTGGATCTCAATGCCGCGCCACAACAGGTCGGCCTCCTTTTCCCTCTGCACGACGGTTTTCCATTGTTTCGCCGCAGCCGTCACGACGATGGCCATGATCACGATCAGAAACATCAGGGCGAGATAGGTCGACCCATGCCGATTACGCAGAGCGTGTGCAATGAGGCGCATATCCGGCTAGGATAGCGCTATACGGATGACGATCAAAGTATTATTTGAAGAAAATCCGAGTCACGGGGAGAAACTGAGTCAGAGGGAAAGAATGGAGAAAAAGAATGGGAGCAGGCTACTTTGTTTCAGACATCCTCCTGAACAGTCGCTGAGAACCTCAAACAAAGTAGCCTGTCCCCTTTTTTGCTTCTCTATCGCGCCGTGGCCTAAATTCGACCCTCCCCTTTGTAAGGGGAGGCAAGGTGGGGTAGAGGCGCTGAAGCTCTACCTCCCCTACCCCTCCTTACAAAGGAGGGGGCGACCGCTTCGCGGAACAGATGCCTCCCTGGTGTTTGTGTATCTCTGCCAAGATAAGACACCCAGGCGATGGCCGGCGCCTAACGGTCACAAAAATAAATCTGTCCCGGATTTATAATTCTTCACTTCTATAAGTTTCGTCGCAGGTTTAGGATTGGAATCTGACAGGATGTCCGTGAAACCGGGTACGCCTCAGTTTGTCCCCATTTTGTCCATTTTCTCGACTTCTTTTACTCTAGCAAGCCTTTCGTAGATACCTGGATCGAGCCCAGCATCCACTCCTACATTGCCAGTTATTCCTATTCGTACGTGAACATCACGGGGCAAATCCGTATCTGGGAATGCAACCACATAATAGTCATGGCTATATAGTAATGAGTGCGCCCGCCAAGCGCTCAATATTTTTATGGTTTGTCCCTTAGCGATCGGTCTCCTGAACGCGACTTCCGGGCCAGTAAAACCAACACCAGCAGTTAACACAATGTAAGATGGTGCAACCCTGTGATCCAGGTTTTCGTAAATACCATGTGCAATAACTTGCGCAACAAGGCGATACTCGGCACCGATGAAATTGGCATATGGGCGTGTAAAGGTCAGTTCATCCACGGCAGGCTTGCCACAAGCGCTGGATGCTGCAATCAAAATAATGCAGACGATCCGCCCAACGAAATAATTTCCCGTATAATCCACTAACATTTTCGTCCCTTACATGGCGGCGGCGGAGATGTACAAATAAACCTACACGCCGTTTTGAAGCTTTTGAAGCTATTGTATAGCTCGGCATAAACTGCAAGAACATAAATGCCTGGCATAGTTGGAATATTGATCAGCCAATCAGGCAATCCAACCTCAAGGCCCATATCCACAAGCGCGTCATGGAACGTCGCGAAGGTATTCCCTCCTGGGACGTAATCGTCGATGAACCTCCCGATCCCCTCCGGACCTGGCGCGATGAGACTATCTGATCGACCGGCGGCGTATGGATCTGACGGGGGCCTGAACCAAGCAAGACCCAGTGAATCAACAAATCTTGTTGGCTTGTTCAAGACATAGGCGTAAAGATTTACATCCCCTCCGGCCAACCCAATGGGATCTTCAGCTATAAACCTCTGCGATCTCGGGCTGTAGTACCGAGATCTGTAGTAGTACAGCCCTGTGCCATCGCTCTCCCGGCCGGTGTACTGAAAAGAGTTCGCACTGGAAGTGCCCGCTACCGTGGTGTTCCCGAAGGGCTCGTAGGTGTATTGGGTCTGCAGTGTGCCGGTGTTGTCCGCCAAAGCCACTGAAGAGCCGAGGGCGTCGGTGAGGAAGGTGCGCGTGCCGGCACTATCGGTGCGGGTAAAGTATTCGTCGATGCCGAGGCCGGGAAGAATATTCGCGGTCACGCTGGCCCCTGCCTTTTCCTGTACCGGGTTGAGGCCATCATAGACATAGTTCGTCGTCACTCCTATTACGGTCTTCGTGGTGCGGCGGCCCAACGCATCATAGGCAAAGCCGGCTGTAAAGCCGGGTGCTGTAATCGAGGTCAGCCGGTTGCGCGCGTCCCACCCATAGGTCGCGCTGCCGCTGGAGTCCTGCGCGGTGGTCATGTTGCCGTTGAAGTCGTATGTCAAATTCGTCCCGGCGAAAAGGAATTGGTGGTTGGCATTGTCATAACCTGCTGACAGGACCGGCTGTGGCAGCCCTGTCCGGGCCCAACTCCCTCCGACCTTGATCCGGTTCCCGGCCAGATCATAGGTATAGGCCAGATCGCCAAGCGTCGTGCTGCCCTTCTTATACATCAGGCTCGTGAGTTGCGATGCCGCATCATATCCATAGAACACGGCGATCCCGTTCGGCAAGGTGAGGCTCCGTCGCCGACCCGCCTCATCATAGTCCAGCACGACTTGCGCGCTGCCTTGCATGATCGTGCGCAACTGATTCGCATCATCATAGATATAAATGACATCTGGCTGCCCTGCGACGGTCATGCGCGTGCGCCGGCCTGCGGGATCATAGCCATAGCTGACCGAGTTGACCGAGCCTTGTGGCGTCGTCTCCTGCGTGAGCCGATCCAGGTCATCGTAGGTCCGCGTGATCGTACCCGAGATCGAATCCATCACCTGCGTAAGCCTGTTTCCTTTATCCCAGGTGTATGTGGTCGTTGAGCCATCCTGATACGTCACTAGCTTTCGACGGTTGAGTGGATCATAGACGATGTTCGTGATCTGACTTTTCCGGTCCGTAAAGCTAGTGAGATTGCCGCTGTGATCATAGCCATAGGTCTCGACCTTTGCGAGCGGATCCGTCCGGTGCCACAGACGGTCCATATTATCGTAATCATAGTTTGTCTCGTGAGAGTTCGCATCCGTCACGCGCGTGAGATTGCCATTGGGATCGTAGGCAAAGAGAGTGCGGCCATTCTCCGCGTCGGTGATCTGCTGCAGACGATTCAGGCGATCGTACTGATAGGCCGTCTGGTCACCTAAGGCATCCTTGAGGCTCAGCAGCCGCCCGGCCCCATCGGGCACACGCGTCGTGGTGCGGACTAACGGATCGGTGATCGTGGTGAGATCCGCCCCTGTATAGCCAAAATACGTCGTCGCACTGATCGGTGCGGGGCTGGTGATGGAGAGCGGCTGGCCGGCGCTGTTCAGATACACCGCCCAGCTCTTGACCAGCGCATTCGTGATGCTCATGAGCTTGCCACTGGCATCATATCCAAAGGTCGTCGGATGGAACAGCGGATCGGTGACGCTCGCAAGCTGATTAAACATCGGCTCGTAGGTATAGGACGTGGTCACGGTCTGGGCAGTCCCCGCCAGGCGCTTCACCGTCTGGATATTGCCATTGGGATAATAGGTGTAGGCTGTCTGGCGGCCTGCGCCCAGATTATCCGTCACGGATAGTAGCAGGTTCGTGCCGTCCTGCCAGTTGTAGGTGAGACGCTGCTCTTCGAGCTGGTTGAGCGCGTGCGTATCGGTCACTGTATACCCGCTGCTGTTGAACGTCGCCCGACGGACATAGCCGCGTGGATCGGTCACGTCCGTCTGCGTGACGGCGCCGTTCGTGTCCGTGGTGTAAACAAAGTGATAGGTGCCATCCGCCACCGTCTGGTCCTTCACCCGGCCGCTGCTTGCATCATAATAGTTCGTGAGATACGTGATCCCGCGCGCATCCTGGATGGTCTGCATGCTGTTCGTGCTGTCGTATGTGTATTGGGTCGTGCCATTTTCCGGGTCGGTCACCTGTGAGAGGCGCCCGCTGGTATCATACTGGTAGCCGACCGTGCGGCCATGTTGTCT
>Ga0207684_10000666_pt1 | contig 40708 bp, 30 predicted proteins | sample KBSK5501metaG_FD_184342 | JGI IMG/M metagenome (GOLD analysis project Ga0207684, IMG submission 184342) | Corn, switchgrass and miscanthus rhizosphere microbial communities from Kellogg Biological Station, Michigan, USA - KBS K5-50-1 metaG... | ecosystem: Host-associated > Plants > Roots >... | reverse complement strand
CCCGCCCGGGAACCTGGAGCGGATCGAGCCGCTCGACTACCGTTCGTTCCTGCGGCTCCTCCGGCGGTGCCGCCTCGTCCTCTCGGATTCCGGGGGGATCCAGGAGGAGGCGCCGGCGTTCGGAAAGCGCGTGCTCGTCCTGCGCGAAAAGACGGAACGGCCGGAGGGGATCGAGGCCGGCTTCGCCCGGCTCGTGGGGACGGACGAGGAGCGGATCTTCGAGGAGGCGGCGCGAATCCTCTCGGGCCGCTCCGACCTCGGAGCCCCGCCGGGGGCGGGAAATCCGTACGGTGACGGCCGGGCGGCCGAACGGATCGCTTCGGCGCTGTCGGGCATTCCCTACGAGCCCTTCGAGGCCGCGGCGCCCCGCGTCGCCGTTGTCTAGCTCGGCTCACCTTCGCCGCTTCCTGCGCGACCTGGTCCCGGCCGGGCTCCGCGCGACGTACCACCGTTACGCCCTGCTGCGCGACTTCGGCATCGAGGTCCGCACGGGAGAGCGCCGCCTGGCCGCGCTCGACCGCAGTCTCCCGCGCGGGCTGAACGTGATCGGATACTTCGACTCGCCGACGGGCGTCGGCCAGTCCGCGCGCGCGCTCGCCCGGGCGACCGAGGTCGCCGGCCTGGCGGTCGCGCGAATCGATGTGGCCGGGCTCGAAACCTCGCGGCGGGCGGCGGCGGGGTACGCTGCCAACCTCTTCCACGTCAACGCGGACGCCGCCGCCTCGACCGTCGAGATGTGCGGGCCCGCTCTCCATCGCGGCCACGCCAACGTCGCCTACTGGTACTGGGAGACCGAGGCCTTTCCGGCGCGCTGGAGCGACCGGTTCGCCTACTTCGACGAGATCTGGGTCGCGTCCGAGTTCTGCCGCCGCGGCATCGCGAGACGTTCGCCGATTCCCGTCACGGTCGTGCCTCCGCCGGTGATCGTCGATCCCCCCCCTGCCTCCCTGACCCTGTCCGAAGGACCTTTCCGGTTCCTCACGATCTGCGACGCGCAGAGCGGTGTCGAGCGCAAGAACCCGCTCGGGGCCGTCCGCGCTTTTGCGCGAGGGTTCCCCTCGGACCGCGGAGTCCTTCTCACGGTCAAGGTCGGCAACGCCGAGAGCGCTCCGGGTCTCCTCGACTCCCTGCGCCGGGCGGCGCAAACCTCGAACGTCGAGATCGACGACAGAGCAGCGTCGCGCGGGGACATCGGGAGACTGCTCGCGGAATGCGACGCCTTCGTCTCACTCCACCGCGCCGAGGGCTTCGGGTTCGTGATCGCCGAGGCCATGCTTCTCGGCAAGCCGGTCATCGCGACCGACTACTCCGGGAGCCGGGACTTCGTGGACGAGGCGGTGGGATTTCCCGTCCCGTTCCAACCCGTCCAGCTCGATCGGACGGTCGGCCCGTACGAAGCCGGCACCCGCTGGGCGGAGCCGGAGGAAGAAGAGGCGGCGAGAACGATGCGCCGCGTCGTCGAAGACCTCCCGGAGGCCCGCCGGCGCGCGGAGGTCGGGCGGCGGCGCATTCACTCCCGCTACGGCGTCGAGCCGGCGGGCCGCCGCGTCCTCGAGCGCCTGGAGACGTTGACCGCCCGGCTCTCGGCGAGGCCATAGGGCCATGAGTCCCGAGTGGGAGAAGGGGCTGCGCGGGAAGGTCTACGCGTGGGGCCGCCGGATGGTGCCGCTGTCGTGGAGGCGCGCCGTGCGGCGCCGCTTCGCGCCCGAAAAGCTCCTGGGGATCCGCAAGCCTCCGGTCGACTTTCCTCTCTACGATTTCGATCCGAACGAAGCCCGCCCCGGGCGGCCGGACGTCGTCGTCCTGCCGGTGATCGCCTGGTCTTACCGGCGGCAGCGCCCGCAGCAGCTTTCGGAGGCGCTCGCGCGCCGCGGCCATCGGATCTTCTACGGGTCGCTCGAAGGGGAAGCGGAGCCGGCGCAGCCGACCGGAGTGGCTCCCGGTGTGACCCTGCTGCCGATTGCCGGCGTGCGCCGCGAGGATCCCGCGGACCGGCGCCTCGACGGACCGGGGCTCGAGAGAGCGGTCGAGGCCCTCGCGCGGGCGCACGGCCGCTTCGAGATCCACGAAGCGGCGCTCCTCGTCCAGTCTCCGTTCTGGACGCCTCTCTCGCGCGTCCTGGCGAAGCGGTTCGGCTGGAAGGTGGTCTACGACTGTGTCGACGAGCACTCGGCGTTTCCGGCAAACCGGCCGGAAGCCCTCGCCGCCGCCGAAGCGGAGCTCGTTGCAGCGGCGGATCTCGTGCTCGCGACGTCGGGTCCGCTCGTCGACAGGCTTCGGAAGACACGGCCCGACGCGCGCCTTCTCGCGAACGCGGCCGATGCGAAGCTCTTCGGCGCTCTCGCCGACCCGGCTCCCGATCCGGGTCGCCTGATCGTCGGTTACGCGGGCGCGGTCGACGACTGGTTCGACTACGACCTCCTCTCCGCGGTGGCGCGGTTGCGGCCCGGCTGGCGGTTCGAGATCGCCGGAGGGCTCGAAGGTCGGCCTCCCGCCGCTTCCCGCTTTGGCGACAACGTCGTGTTTCTCGGAGAACGCCCCTACCGCGACATGCCCGCCATCCGGAGCCGGTTCGACGTCGAAGTGATTCCCTTCCGGCTCTCGGAGCTGACCCACGCGACGGATCCGGTCAAGCTCTACGAGGCGCTCGCGGCCGGCCGCGGAGTCGTCGCGACTCCGATGCGAGCTCTCGAACCTCTTGCCGGGCGGGACCTCGTGCGGTTCGCCCGGACGCCGGAAGAGTTCGTGCGACAGATCGCGAGCGCCGCGGCGGCCGGGGGAGAGGAGATCGCCCGCCGGCGCGCCTTCGCGCGGGAGAACACCTGGGACGCGCGCGCCCAGGAGCTGTCCCGCCGACTCGAGCAGCTCTGGCCGCTCGTCTCGATTCTCGTCGTGACTCACGACGGTCTCGCGTGGACCCGAATGTGCCTCGGGTCGATCGATCGGCGCACGGACTGGCCGCGGTTCGAGGTCATCGTCGCGGACAACGCCTCGACGGATGCGACCCGGCAGTGGCTGGGCGACGAGGAACGTCAAGGGAGCCTGCGCGTCGTTCTGTTGCCGGAGAACCGGAGCTTCGCCGGCGGCGTCAACGCGGCGGCGGCGGCTTCTCGCGGCGAGTTCCTCTGCCTGCTGAACAACGACACCGTGGTCACGCGCGGATGGCTGTCGGCGCTCGTTCGACACCTGGAGCGCGATTCCACGATCGGCATGATCGGGCCGTCCACCAACGAGATCGCCAACGAGGCGAGGGTCGAAGTCGGCTACCGAGAGCTCCGGCACCTGGACTCCTGGTCGCGCGGGTTCACGCGATCCCGGGCCGGTCGAGCCGAGCCCATCCCGATGCTGGCGATGTTCTGCGCTCTCTTGCGGCGCGAGGTCTTCGACCGCATCGGACCTCTCGACGAGCGTTTCGAGATCGGGATGTTCGAGGACGACGACTACGCCCGCCGCCTGGCGGCGGAGGGGCTGCGACTCGCGGTCGCGCGCGACTCCTTCGTGCACCACGCAGGGCGCGGAAGCTTCCGGGCGCTTCCCGATGCCGAGTATCGGCGCATTTTCGAAGAGAACCGGCGGCGATACGAGAAGAAGTGGGGAGCGCCGCCGCCTGCCGCGGCGCGGGGCGCCGGCACGGAATCCTTCGACGAGATCGCGCGACGGGCGGAGGAGCGGGGCGCGGTCTTCGTCTTCCCGCCCTCGATCGGATGGGACGTTGCTCTCGTGCAGCGGCCGCAACATCTCGCGCGGGCCTTCGCGCGGCTCGGTTTCCCGGTCGTCTTCGAAGAGGACCCGGCGCCGGCCGGGCGCCCGGGAACGTCCGGACTCCGCCTCGAGGAAGAGAACCTCTGGATCGCGACCGCCGGGGCGGGCTCATCCGCCCTGCCGAACCGGGTCGTCTGGTCGTTCGTCTACAACCTGCCGGAGAAGGGCGCGCCCGGCGCGGCGCGCGCGACGAGCGCGGCGAGTCTCGTGTACGACATGATCGATCATCCCGACGTCTTTCCCCATCCGCGGGGCGTCTTGCGGCGCAACCACGAAAGAGCGCTGGAGGAAGCCCGAGCGGTCTTCGCCGTCTCGCGGTCTCTGCTCGAAGAGGTTCAGGTCCGGCGCGCCGACGCCGCCTACCTCCCCAACGGCGTCGAGTTCGCCCGCTTCTCCGCTCCCGCCGATCCGTCCCTTCTCCCGGAAGAGATCGCCCGTGCCCGCGGCCGGCCCGCGGCCGGCTACGTCGGCGCTCTCGCGCGATGGGTCGATTCGGACCTTCTCGCCGCGCTCGCCGAGCGGCGTCCCGACTGGAGCTTCTTCGTCGTCGGCGAGGCGCTGGACGATTCGTTCGACAGGCTCGAGTCGGCGCACCCGGCGAATCTCCATCTTCTCGGGGCGCGGCCCTACCGCGCGATTCCTTCCATCCTGTCGGCGTTCGACGCGGGGTTGATCCCGTTCCGGCTCGGGGCCGAGGGCTCGAACGCATCGCCGATCAAGCTCTACGAGTACCTGGCCGCGGCGCTTCCGGTCCTCGCGACGGCCATCCCGGAGTGCGAAGAAATCCCGGAGGTCGAGGTCGCTTCTTCCGCGTCCGGCTTCTCCGACCTTCTGGACCGGGCGCGCGGCTCGCGCCGCTCCGAAGATTTTCGCCGGCGGGCCCGCGACCGCGCGCGGCAGAACGACTGGGGCGAGCGGGCTCGCGCGGCCCTGGCGAAGCTCGGTCTCGCGGCGCCGGTCGGTTAAAATCGCTCGATGCCTGCACACGGCCGGGGCCCTCTCGATTGAGCGCTTCGGAAGTCCTGGTCCGGCCGGAGCCGGTTCCCCTCTACGACTCGGCGGTGTCCCGCTCGCGGGCGCTCGAGGAAGCCCGCGCGCTCTGGACGTACCGGGGCCTGGTCCACGAGCTCGTCGTCCGCGACATCAAAGTCCGCTACAAACGGTCGGTCCTCGGAATCGCCTGGACGATGCTGGCGCCGCTCCTGAACATGGTCGCGCTCACGCTCGTTTTTTCGACGATCCTGAAACAACAGATCACGAACTACCCGGTGTTCTTCATGACCGGCGCGATCTTCTGGGCGTTCTTCTCGCAGACGACTTCCACGGCGGCTTCTCAGACCCAGGACTCCAACGAGATCGCCAAGCGGATCTACATCCCCCGGTCCGTCTTCGTGGCTTCCGCGATCGGGGTCGGGCTCGTCAACCTGGCCCTGTCGATCGTGCCGCTCCTGGCGATCCTCGTCGTGACGCATTTTCCGATCTACACCACCTGGGCCTTTCTTCCGGTCGCGGTCGCAATCGAGGCTCTCTTCGCCGCCGGAGTCGGGCTGTGGCTCTTCACGTTCGCTTCGCGGTTCTCCGACGTCCGCGAGATGTACACGGTGATCGTGCAGACCTGGTTCTTCCTGACGCCGATCGTCTACCACCCTGCGATCGTGCCGGGGAAGTTCCGCTTCGCCCTATGGTTGAACCCGCTCTACTACCTGGTCCAGATCTTCCGCAAGCCCGTTTACGACGGCGTCCTGCCATCCGCCGCGCTTCTGGGAGTGTCGGTCGCGATCTCGGTCGTCACGTTCGTCTGCGGCTGGATCTACTTCTCGAACCGCGCGGAGCGGTTTGCTTTTCAGAACGGATGACGACGACCGCGATCCTGCTCGACAAGGTCTCGGTGCGATACCGGATCCCGAGGGAGCGCATCGGCTCTTTGAAGGAATACGCCATCCGTCGGCTCAAGCGACGGCTCTACTTCGACGAGTTCGAAGCGTTGAGGGAAGTCTCGCTCGAAGTATCGGGCGGCGAAACGGTCGGCGTGGTCGGGCGAAACGGCGCCGGGAAGAGCACGCTGCTGCGCCTGATCGCGCGGGTGATGCCTCCGACCGCAGGTCGCGTCGTGGTCTGGGGGCGGACCGCTCCGCTGCTCGAGCTCGGCCTCGGTTTTCACGGCGAACTCACCGGGCGCGAGAACGTCATGCTCCAGGGAGCCCTCCTCGGTTTCTCACGCGCCGAAATGCGGCGTCGCACGCCGCGGATCGTGGAGTGGGCGGAGCTCGAGGAGTTCATCGATGCGCCGGTTCGCACGTATTCGACCGGCATGGCGGCGCGGCTCGCCTTTTCGGTCGCGACCGACGTCGAGCCCGACATCCTGCTCGTTGACGAGGCGCTGGCGGTCGGCGACGAACGGTTTCAGATGAAGTGCCACTCCCGGATCGAAGACTTCCGCGAGGCGGGAAAGACCGTGTTCCTCGTCTCGCACGCCCTCTCCGCCGTGCGCGAGAACTGCCGGCGCGCGATCTGGATCCACGAGGGACGCCTGGTGCGCGACGGAGACTCGGCTTCGGTGACCGAGCTGTATCACGGGTGGTCGATCGGAGACCGCGTCGCGTTGCCTCAGGCGCTCTCCGAAAAAGAGAAGTTTTCTTGAAGGCCGGCGACCTGCTGACGGCATACCGGCGCACGAAGCTGTATCAGCGCTGGGACTACGACCACGGCCTCTACGGGCGGCCCGACCCGCTTCCCACCCTGCCGTTTTCCCTGCTGTCCGATCGCCTCCGATGGGGTCCCGTGGGCCAGTACATCTGGGAGTCGCGACGCGTTCCCGGCTGGACTCGGCACGACGAGGCGACCACCCTTGCGCAGGAGAGCTACGCCCTGCCGGACGGTGCCGTCGTGGTCGAGATCGGGTCCTTTCTGGGCTGCTCGGCGGTCCTCCTGGCGGGCGCGCGCAAGGTCCGGGGCTCCGGAAGAGTCCACTGCATCGACCCGTTCGACGCGTCGGGGGACGCCTTCTCGGTCCCGATCTACCGGGCGATCCGGGGCTCCGACGAAACGTCTCTCCGCAACCGTTTCGAGGGGTACCTCGAGCGGGCGGGCGTCCGCGAGTGGGTGGAGGTTCACGCGGGCCGGGCCGAAGACGTGCTGCCCGAATGGAAGGAACCGATCGATCTCCTGCTCTTCGACGGAGACCAGTCGTACGAGGTGGTCCGCGCAACCTACGAGGGCTGGTCTCCCCACTTGAAGCCGGGAGCCGTCCTCGTCGTCCACAACTCGCGTCCCGGCTACCGCCAGGAGACCCACGACGGGTCGGCCCGCCTCGTGGAGGAGCTGATCCGCCCCCCCGACTACGGCGACGTCCGGTATATCCGCTCGATGACGTTCGCGCGGAAGCTCGCGGGCGCGCAGCGCGATCTCGTCGAGAAGGCTCCGCCCGGATGAAGGTCAGCGTTTCGCTGATCACTTACGACCACGAGCGGTTCATCGCCCAGGCGATCGAAAGCGTTCTCTACCAGAAGATCGACTTCGAATGGGAGCTCGTGATCGGCGACGACTGCTCGACCGATCGGACGGGCGAAATCGTGCGGGAGTTCGCCGACCGGAACCCCGGCCGGATCCGCGCGCTTCCATCCGAGCGGAATCTCGGACTGGTCGGGAACTTCGCCCGGACTTTTCGCGCGTGCAAGGGAAATTACGTCGCGCTCTTGGACGGCGACGACTACTGGACGAATCCGCTCAAGTTGCAGCGACAGGCGGAGTTTCTCGACTCTCACCCGGAGTGCTCGATCTCCTTTCACGACGTGGCAGTCCTGCTGCCCGACGACACCCTGTGCGCCACGAACTACACGGCGGCCGACCAGAAGGAGATCTCGGGCGTCCTCGATCTCTTCGAAACGAACTTCATCGCGACGTGTTCCGCGATGCTGCGGCGGGGCGCCGTCGCGGAGCTTCCCTCCTGGTACTCGAGCTGCCGGTGGGAAGACTGGCCTCTCTACATCCTCTACGCGGAACGTGGGAAGATCGGTTATCTGAACGAGGTCATGGCGGTCTATCGGAACCACGGGCGAGGGCTCTGGTCCGGCCTCGACGCGATCTCGCAGCTCGAAGCGGTGATCCGTTTTCTCCTCGACATGGACGACCACCTCGGTCATCGATACCGTGCCGCGATCGAGGCGAGCGTTTCGAAGTATCGAAACCGTCTCTCCGCGCTCACCGCCGGCGCGCCGGCCGCCCGGTCTTTCGTTCCCCAGGACTCCCGGTGAAGCGGATCAGTTCTGGTCAATGGTGAACGGATCGACGAGTGGAGATTCGTCTTCGGTCAAAGCAAAGAGATCTACGAAACCCGCAAAGCGACCGTCCCAAAGGCCGTATTCAACAAGGCCAAGCCCTGCGTGATCCTCTTCCGGCTCTCCAAAGCGACGTCACCGGCAAAGCTGGGGTTGGGTGGCGATCCGCGAAAGCTGGGCCTTGGCTTCATCCGGGCGCAACTGGAGCGCGCGCAATAGGTCTTCACCGATGGACGGGGCTCTCGCCCGGAGTCCGCGTGACGTGGAGTGACCGTGTACTCTGATAACGCCGTGCAAGCGATTGTCGCATCCAAAGTCGGAGCCGATTCCCCCGCGACGTCCACTCCGGACCTCTCGGTCGTCATCCCGGCAATGGATGAAAAGGAAAACCTCGATCTCCTTCTGCCGGCGCTCAAAGAGGTGATCGCCGATCTCGGCATCCATGCCGAGATCATCGTGGCCGACGGCGGCTCCAGCGACGGGACCGCCGAGGCCGCCGCGAGCCGTGGCGCCCGGGTCGTCCAGCAGGTCGAGAGTGGCTACGGCGGAGCGTTGCTGGCCGGCTTCGCGGCGAGCCGCGCGCCGTACGTCATCACCATGGACGCCGACCTCTCGCACCGGCCGGTGGTCCTCGAGGAGCTCTGGAGGAATCGTCACGAGGGCGAGGTGGTGATCGCTTCGCGCTATGTTCCGGCCGGAGAATCCGACGTGGGAGGGTTCCGGCAGTTGTTGAGCCGCATCCTGAATACGACGTACTCCCGGGTCCTGTCTCTTTCTGTCAAAGATCTGTCCAGCGGTTTCCGCCTCTACCGCCGGAACATCCTTCAGGGGATTCCGCTGCAGTCCAGGGATTTCGACATGCTCGAAGAGATCCTGATCCGGATCCACGCGGAAGGATGGCGAGTTCACGAAGTTCCTTTCCGCTACATGTCCCGGGGGTCCGGCAGATCGCACGCCCGTTTGCTGAAGTTCGCCTGGGCCTACTTGAAGACGCTCGTCCGGATGTGGCAACTCCGCAACTCGGTCGCATCGGCAGACTACGACTATCGCGCGTTCGACAGTCCCATCTGGTTACAACGGTACTGGCAGCGAAAGCGTCACCAGATCGTCCTCGATTTCGTTCGAGGTCTGGGAGGCATACTCGACATCGGGTGCGGGACGAGTCGCATCATCGTCGATCTGCCGGACGCGGTCGGGCTCGACATCGCGTACCGGAAGCTGCGCTGGTTGCGTCCACTACATCCAAGGGTCCTACAGGCCACCTGCAGCACTCTGCCGTTTCCCGACGGCAGTTTCGACGCCGTGATCAACTCGGAGGTGATCGAGCACGTGCCCGACGACGCCGCGATTCTCGAAGAAATGCACCGCATCCTCCGTCCCCGCGGAACATTGGTCCTGGGGACGCCCGACTATGGACGCTGGCTCTGGCCGGTCCTGGAGTGGATCTACGGCAAGGTCATGCCGGGCGCCTACGCCCATGAGCACATCACGCACTTCACGCGCCGCACGCTCCACCAGCGGCTCGTCAAAAGCGGTTTCGAGGTGCTCGATTGCCGGTACGTCGGGTATTGCGAAATGATCTTCAAAGCCCGCAAGCGCTGACGGGTTTGGAGCCGCGCCGCTCGATGGTTCCCTTGAGTAGCCTGGGAACGCGGGCGGTCGTCCTGCTTTCCGCCGCCGGAACGGCCTACCTTCTTCACGTTCTTAACGCGGTCTTCGTATCGCGTCATCTCTTCGGCGATGCCTCGTGGTTCCTGCTCAAGATGCTCAGCGAGAATCACGTCGCTCACTGGTACACGGATTACCGGGATTTCTACGTCGGCAGGTTCGGGGCGTTTGCCGTTCAGGAATATCCCACCCTGCTCTTCTCGCGGCTGGGCATCACCAGCCTGGCGACGCTGTCCACGATCTACGGAGTGACCCTGTTCGCTTTCAAGCCGTTGAGCCTGGTTCTCTCCTATCACTTCAGCAAAGACAAGCGGGCAATCGTGTTTCCGCTGCTCACGCTCTTCGCCGGCTCGATCAATTCGGAGGCGTACATCGTCAGCGAGACTCACCTGTTCGTGGCGCTGTTCTGGCCGGCGCTCATCATTCTGCTCGACGCCGACTCGATCTCCGGCGCGACGCTGGCGATTCTCGCAGCGCTCTCCGCTCCATTACTTCTTTGTTACGAATCCATGGCGGTGTACGGCGTCATCCTCGCGGCTGTGTGTCTCTATCGCGCGCGGACACTCAGCCGCTCGGAGGGCGAGCGGGTCGCATGCTGGATCTTCTGCGGCTGGTATCTCCTGGGCGCTGCCATCGCCGTCCTGTCCATCGTGAAACCCCGAGACCCTGTGAACCGGAGCGGCTTCCTCCGGGGGACGTTCCTCGTGCTGGGCTACGGGGACGTCGCCGCCTGGGTCTCCTGCGTCGTTCTCGCTCTCGTGATCATCCTCCTGCTCGGTCGGACCCGAGGCGGCGAGGAACTGCGGCGGCTGGTCGCGCTCTCCGCCGGGCTTTCATCGTTGATCGTGCTGCAGATCGTCCTCTGGCCGGGCCAGACAAATTTCGGTTTCCATGTGATGGCTCGCAGCATCAACGTTCTGGTCCCTCTTCTGGTCGTGCCGCTCTACCTGCTGTGGCGCTTGCGCGGGCTGTCGATCGATGCGGAACAGTTCCGAGCCGCGTTCCTCATCACCGCGTGTCTGGGACTCGGTCAATCCGCCTGGAACATTCTGGCTTCGAGTCAATGGTCGAACATGTTGGCGGTGATGCGGTCGGAAGTTCGAACCGGCGTGGGCGTCATTCCTTTCGAGAAATCCGCGATGTTCCGACGGACGATCTGCGGCGCCCCGATACGGAGACTGCACGCAGACTGGCCGCTCTTGCCATTGAGCATAGTTCTGGCGGATGGAGGGAACGTGCGAGCGATGATCGACCCCGGCTCCGGAATCTTTCGGCCATTCGACCCGTACCGTCCCGGCAGCCTGCCGGAATTGCAGCGTTATGGAATTCGATACGACACCTATCTCACCGGTCTGTCGAATGCCCACAGGTACGAGATCGGTCGGCGCGATTACCTTCGATGAGAAGGGCAACGCGGCCTTCTACAAGACCGGGGCATGGTCCTCTCCGGAAGCACGGGGAACGTGGTCCTCGGGTACCGAGTTTGGGTTGGAGCTCGAGACCGGCCAGCCTGCCGACACCGACCTGGTCTTGTCCTCGCTGGTGGGCGGGTTCGTCACCGAGAAGCAGCGCGAGTTGAGCGCGGAGGTCCTCGTGAACGGAGTCCGGGTCGAGGAATGGAAATTCTTCTTCGGCAGGGGTACTCCTTATCAAACCCGGAAGTTGACCATCCCGAGATCGTTGTTCAACAAGGCCCGGCCCTGCGCGATCGTCTTCCATCTTTCCCGAGCGACCGTCGGCGGAGCTGGGGTTGAGTCGCGATTCGCGAAAGCTCGGCCTGGGCTTCATCCGGGCGGAACTGGACCGCCCGCGGTAGGTGCCGATCAGTGGGAGCAGATTTGTGGAACGTGTCGCCCCGCCAGATGCACAACATCCAATCGAGGACGCCGATCGCAAGTCGCTTTTCGGGCATTCCCGCTGGTCACCGGAACGGCTCGGCCCGGATACCGCCGGGAAGGGCACGACGGGCACGCAGTCTTCGCCGAGGAGCTCGTGCGCGCACCGCTTTCCAGGGCGCTGTCGCGGAGCTTCCCTCCTGGTACTCGAGCTGCCGCTGGGAAGACTGGCCTCTCTACATCCTCTACGCGGAACGTGGGAAGATCGGCTATCTGAACGAGGTCGTGGCCGTTTATCGGAACCACGGGCGAGGGCTCTGGTCCGGCCTCGATCCCATCGCGCAGCTGGAGGCGGTGATCCAGTTTCTCCTCAAGATGGACGAACGGTTGGGTTACCGGTACCCTCTCCCGATCGAGGCGAGCATTTCGAAATACCGCGACCGGTTGGGGGCTGCGCGAGGGGGCGAGCACTCGATGCGGACCGGAGTTCCCGTGGGCTCGCGGTGAAGCGCATCGCCCTGTTCCAATTCCACAGGGACTGGGACATCTGCGCGAATCGTCTGCAGCTCCTTCGCGCCTTCAACCCGGGGGTCGAGGTCTACGGTCTCTTTGGGGGAGAAGAGGAGAGTCTGGAAGGGGCAAAAGGCGCCCTCGGCGGCGATCTCGCGGCCGTCTATTACCTGCGCGATCGCGACAGTCGCTGGAAGTGGCAGAACACCGATCTGGCCGTGCGCGAGTGGTTTCGGGACTTCGGCCACCGGGTGGACTTCGACGTCGCCCACGTCCTCCAGTGGGACCTGCTTTTCTTCGATTCCCTGGCGAGCGCTTATCGCGCCGTTCCGCACGACGCTCTCGGGCTCACGGGGATAACGACAGTCGAGGCGATCGCGGACCGCTGGCACTGGACATTGAACGAGCCCCATAAGACCGAGCTCGTGCGCCTCCTCGAGTTCGTGAAAGCGGGCTACGGCTACGAGAGGCCACCACGCGCGTGCCTCGGACCCGGTTACTGCCTTCCCAGAAGATTCCTGGAGAAATACGCAGAGGCCGACGTTCCGGAGCTCGGACACGATGAGCTGCGGTTGCCTCTCTTCGGGGAGATTCTGGGTTGTGAAATCCGTGATACCGGCTTCTATCCGAGGTGGTTCGATGCGGAGGACGATCGGCTGTTCAACGCGAACGGGGACGAGATCGAAGACGCGTTGATCCGACGGGAACTGGCGCGGTCCGGCGGCCGGCGAGTCTTCCATCCGTTCCGGAAGGTCTTCGAGGGTCCGGAAGTCAAGGCGCTTCTCGAGAGACCTGCCACGCGCGACGAGGCCGTGAGTTTCCGGCGATGAAAGACCGATTTCGTGTGATCGCGATCGTCTCCGCGTACAACGAAGCGGACATCATCTCGCCGGTGATCGGGCACCTGGTGGAGAACGGGGTGGACGTCTACCTGATCGACAACCGATCCACCGATGGCACGGTCGAGCAAGCGCGGCCTTGGCTCAAAAAGGGACTCCTCGAGATCGAAGAATTCCCGAAGGAGGCTCCGCGCAATGGTCCCCCCACCTTCGATTGGGGGGCGATCCTGCAGCGCAAGGAAGAGCTCGCGAAGAAGCTCCCTGCAGACTGGTTCATCCACCATGACGCGGACGAGTTTCGGGAGGCCCCCTGGCCGGGGATGTCGTTGAAGGACGCGATTCGCTGGGTGGACCGGCTCGGCTACAGCTGCATCGATTTCCGGGTCCTGAACTTCCCGCCCGTGGACGACGGCTTCCGGCCGGGCGCCGATCCGCGGGAGCATCTCACTCGCTGGGAGGAACCGAACGTCCACGACACGGTCCAGCTCAAGTCCTGGAAGAATACCGGCGCTCCGGTTTCGCTCGCCGCTTCCGGAGGCCACGAGGTTGGATTCCGGGGACGCCGCGTCTTTCCGATCCAGTTCCTGCTGCGCCACTACCCGATCCGGAGCCAGGAGCACGGGCGTCGCAAAGTTTTCGAAGAAAGAAAAACCCGCTTTCTCGAGCGGGAGCGGGCAAAGGGCTGGCACGTCCAGTACGACCGGATCGAGGACAAGGCGCACTCCTTTCTCGGCGATCCGTCGAGACTCCAGCCCTACGACGCCGATCAGATCCGATTCGAAGTCCTTCTCCGGAATCGAGTGACGCGTGAGGCCGAAGAGCGTGCGCAAGGTCTGCAGTCCGCTCTGACCGCGCGCGAACAGGAGCTCGGCCGAGCCCGGGCGCGCAACGAGGAGCTCGAGCGAAAGCTCGCGGACGTGCAGGCCGTCCTCGCGAACCTGGAACGGCATGCGGGGAATCTCGAAGGTAGCCGTGCGGAGCTCGAGTACCACGCGAAGGCCCTGGAGGGGGAGCGCGAAAGGCTTACTCGCCTTCTGGGGAATCTGGAGAGCGGCCGAGGCGAGCTCGAGAGGCATGCCCGAAACCTTGAGAAGGCTCGCGAGGACTTGACCCGCAAGGCCGCGGAGCTCGAGGCCGAGCGCGTCGACCGGGAGCGCCATGTCATCAATCTCGAGAGCGCGCGCCAGGAAACCGAGCGGTACGTCGCCAGCCTTCAGTCTTTTCTGTCACAGCGCGAGCGCGAACTCGCGACCCTCGAAGTCTCGCGCGCCGAAGCCGAGCGTTACGCGCGGAGCCTCGAAGAGGCGCGAACGGAGCTGGGGCGTCATGTGGCACAAGAGGAAGGGCGCTCCTTGGAGCTGGCGCGCCTCGCCGGAGAGCGCGAGGAAAAAGTCGAGAAACTGGAGGCCCGCGTCCGCCAGCTCTCGGAAGCGGCCGGCGAGCTCGAATCACGGCTCGCAGGTGCGCTCGAAAGAATTCTGGATTTGGAGAGAAAGAATCGCTCTCTCACGGAGCAGTTCGAGGCGATCCGGAACTCCACGACGTGGAGATGGTCGGCTCCGCTTCGACGAATCGTCGACGCATTTCGTGCGGCTCGGTAACGCCCGCATCGTTGTAGACTTGCGCTCCAATTGAGGACACAAGTTCGCGATGTCTTTGGGGTCTCGTCGCTGAGGTTCCGAAGAGGGGACCAGCCGCCCACTCGGATCGTGAGCAGCAAGGCAGCGCCGCCGCAGCCACCACGGAAATGAGCCAGTACGACCAGCGAGGTCCGACGTCGCCGGACCGCCTCGAGAGCCTCTCCGGGACTTCGCCCGCCGGCGAAAAACACGGTCGGGAAAACCAAAGCGCACCGGCGCCCGACTCCCCCTCCGGCGCGCGCCCGCGCGCGGGAGGGCGGGAAGCCGCTGCCGCTTCCGAAAGCCAAGGGCGGGGCCGGCTCAAACCGGCTAAAGTCGCCCCTCCTTCGCTGGGAAACGACCCGGCCGCGCGAGAACAGCTCCTTTTCGAGGCGCGCTCCATCCTGGCGCGGGAATCGAGCTGGAAGGCGAGCGAAGCCTCTTCGGAGGCGCTCGGACGGGTGGATGCCTTTCTGGAGGCGTCCGGGCTGTCGATCTCCCCGGGCGCCGCGGGAGCCACGTTTCCTCAGTTCGCCGCCTGCACGATCGTCTCGAAGAACTATTTGAGTCTCGCCCGAGTGTGGAACCAATCCTTCCGGAAGCATCACCCCGGAGCTCGCACGTTCGTGCTGATCGTGGACCGGATCGAGGGGGCGTTCGACCCCGCGGCAGAGGACTTCGAGGTCATCGAGGTTGAGCAGCTCGAGATCCCCCGATTCGAAGACCTGGCTTTTAAGTACAACATCCTGGAGCTGAACACCACCGTGAAACCCTTTCTGCTCGAATACCTCCTCAGCGAGAAGAATCTCGAGAGGGTCGTCTATCTCGACCCCGATATTCTCTTCTTCGCTCCTCTGACTCGGGTGGGGCACGCTCTCGTGGACGAAAACATCGTTCTCGTGCCCCACATCCTTTCGCCCATGCTCTCGGACGGAAAACTGCCGAACGAAACCGATTTCCTCATCTCCGGGACCTACAACCTCGGCTTCATCGGTGTCCGCCGTTCGGACGACAGCCTCGCTTTCCTGAACTGGTGGAAGCAGCATCTGCTGGATCACGGTTTTTCGGCCCCCGAACGCGGACTGTTCACCGATCAGAAGTGGATCGATCTCGTGCCGAGCATTTTCCCGCGGGTGGCGGTCGTGAAGGACCGAGGCTACAACGCCGCCTACTGGAACGTTCCGGAGCGCCTGGATCTCGAGGTGGTCGACGGGACGTACCGATTCGCCGACACGCCGCTGACGTTCTTCCACTTCAGCGGAATCGAGTTCGACCGGCCGGAGCGGGTCTCCAAGTACCAGAACCGATTTCGGCTCTACCAATTGAACCCCGCCTACCGGGCTCTTTTTTCGGAGTACGTTTCGCGAGTCCGAGACTCCGGTTTTGAGCAGACACGCTCGTGGCGCTATGCCTTCGCATACTTCGACGATGGGACCGCGATCTCGAGCTACGTTCGTCGGCTCTACCACGCGCTGGGAGAGCGCCGTGACCGATGGCAGGACCCGTTTCGGACACTCGGTCCCGGCACCTTCAAAGAATGGCTCCTCGAGTCCGCCGGGTTTGGTTTCCGGATTCCCCGGTTCCTGGCAGACCTCTTTCGCGCCCGCTCCGACCTGCAGGCGGCATTTCCCGACGGAGAAGTATCGAACGCGAGGGGGCTGCTCCATTGGGCGCTCCACAACGTTCCCCAGGAGTACGGGCTGGACGGGTTCTTCCTGGATGAGCTGCGGCGGCGTATCGCCGATATCGACGCCAGCAGCGTTTCTGCCTTCGAAACGCCTCCCGTTCCGGAGCCGACGGGCATCGCGACGCCAAACGACTCCGCTCCGGCGCCGGCTGTGGAAGAGCCGGACCAGCCGGAAGAAGGCCATCCACGCAAGCAGGGGAAGCGGCTCATCGAGAGGCTCCTCGGTGCGGCGAGGTACCGCAGCGGTCGTCGAATCGTCTGTGAGATCCGCCGACGGCAGCGGGAGCAGGAACCCCGGGTGCCGGCGGCGCAGCCATGGAGGGGGCGCGGCGGATCTTTCCTCGAGGCCCTGCTCGGCGAGCCCCTGTGTCGAAAGGCGCTGGCGCTCGTCTGGGTGTTTCGCGACGTTCTCTCCGAGCCGGGCGGGCCCCTCGAGGAGGGGCCCGCCCGAACCCCGTTCAAGCGGCTGGTCGAGGGACTTCTCGGACGCCGCTTCTACCGCATGTTTCGACGTCTTCTCTGGAAGCTGCGCGAGTGGAGCCGCACCTCCACGGCCGCTTCGATGACCGCCCCGGATCGCATCGTTCCGCTGACCGTGGTCCCCGAGCCGGCGGGCGGGTACCCGTTTGGGGTGAACCTCTTCGGATACTTCGACACCGAGAGCGGCATCGGCGAGATTGCCCGCAGTATGGCTGGCACGCTGCGAGCCGGCCAGATCCCGCACGTCCTCGTGAACGTCGAGCAGCCCTGGCTTCGCCGCAAGGACTTCACGTTGCGGGAATTCGCGAGCGCGAACCCCTACGCGGTGAACCTCTTCGTGGTGAACGCGGACATGGTTCCGACGGTCCTGCCATCCTTCGGAAGAGCCGCGCTCGACCGGCCGCGCAACGTCGGCTACTGGTTCTGGGAGCTGTCTCGTTTTCCAGACCGATTCCAGGGGTCGTTCCGCTTCTTCAGCGAAGTCTGGGTCGCCTCGAGCTTCTGCCTCGAATCGATTTCGTCCTCGTCGCCCATTCCGGTCGTCAAGATTCCGCCCGGGTTCGATTTCCACATTCCGGGCCGGCGCACGCGCGCGTCGTTCGGTATCGAGCCGGACGATCTGGTGTTTCTCTACATCTTCGACGGGGCTTCCTCCTTCAACAGGAAAAACCCGGGCGGCATCGTGTCGGCGTTTCGCCGCGCCTTCCCGCAACCGGGCCGCGAGAAGCTGATTCTGAAAACGGTGAACGCGCCGGCGTCGAAAGTCGAAGCGCTCATGAGGCTCGCCCGCGGTTCCCGGGTCGGGATCGTCGCCGATTACATGAACCGCGAGGACCTTCTGGATCTCCTGGCCGCGGCGGACTGCTATGTCTCGCTCCATCGCAGCGAGGGTTTCGGGCTGACGATTCTCGAGTCCATGGCGATGGGCAAGCCCGTGATCGCGACCGACTACTCGGGAAACGAGGACTTCCTCCACCGGGGCAATGGTTTCCCGGTGGGCTACCGGCTCGTGCCGATTCGGCGCAGCCTCGGTCCCTACACGAAGGGGAACGTGTGGGCCGAGCCGGATCTCGACCAGGCCGCCGCGTTCCTCAAGCGGATCGCCGAGCAGCCCGACGAGGTGAGGCGGGTCGGCCGGACCGCCCAAGCCGAGATCCGGGAACGCTGGTCGGTCGGCGCCGCGGGTTGCCAGCTCCGCCACCGGTTGGAAATTCTCTGCCGACTCGTCGGTCTGGAGTGGCCCTCGGCAAAGGTGGTCTGAAAGCTCTCCGATCCGGCGCTCTTCATTTGAGATGTTCAGTCATCGGTCCGAGCCGGAACCGGCTTCCAGCGAGACCGACGATTTCGCGCGCGATCGCGAGAGAGGCCGTGGCGGCCGGCGAAGGAGCGTTGCAGACGTGTAACGCTCTCGACCGCTCGACGATCAGGAAGTCGTCGACAAGCTCACCGGTCGGCGCGAGCGCCTGAGCCCTGACACCGGCGTCCGCCGGCTGAAGATCCTGCTCGCGAATGTCCGGGACGAGTCGGGACAGGCTCCGCGCGAACGCCTTCTTGCTGAACGACCGGGCCGTTTCGGCGAGGCCGGTCCGCCAGTGGCGGGCGGCAAACTTCCAGAAGCCCCTGTACGACAGGATCTCCGAGATATCCCGAAGACTCAATCGGGTCTTTGTGTAGCCTTCGCGGTGAAGGGCGAGGACGGCGTTCGGTCCCGCCTCCACCACGTCGTTCACCATCCGCGTCAAATGGAGTCCAAGGAAGGGAAAACGGGGGTCGGGCACCGGATAGATGAGCCCGCGGACGAGATGAGATCGCGCCGGTACGAGCCGATAGTACTCTCCCCGGAACGGCACGATTCTGGCCTTCGGATCGGCTCCTTCGAGCCGGGCAATGCGATCGGAGTACAGGCCAGCGCAGGCGATGAGATAGCGCGTTCGCAGAGGTCCTTTTGTCGTTTCCAGTACCAGCGCCTGTGAATCCGGGCGGACGCGCAGGACTCGTGCGCCCGTATGGATCTCGCCGCCCCTCCCGGTAATCGTCTTCGCGAGTGCTCGAGCGACTTCCGCGAAATCCACGACTGCGGTCTCAGATACGTAGAGGGCGCGCAGTCCGCTCGCATGCGGCTCGATCTCTCGGAGGCGCTCGGGGCCCACCGTGACGACTCCGTCGACGGAGTTGGCCTTCCCTCGCCGCTCAAGTTCCGCGAGTGCCGCCAGCTGGTAATCCTCAGTGGCGACGACGAGCTTGCCGCGAACCCGCAGAGGAATCCCATGCGCGCGGCAGAATTCGCGCAGCAAGGCGCCTCCCTGGACACAGAGGCGCGCCTTCAGCGACCCGGGAGAATAGTAGATGCCGGAGTGAACGACACCGCTGTTATGGCCCGTCTGGTGAGCGGCCACGCCGTCCTCCTTCTCGATGATGGCGACCTTGCAGTCGGGATGAACCCGGCTCATTCGCTCCGCGGTGGCGAGGCCGACGATTCCTCCCCCGACGACTGCGACGTCGGACTCTTCCGACACCGAAGATGAGCGGGATCCCATCGCGTCTCTTATGAGCCGTATCCCGACTACAACCCGTCCTCTCGGTAGGACCGCCGGATGTCGAGATGGTAGTCGGTCGGCTTGTGCAGCCGAAATCCGTCGTTCCTCAAACGGTCGAGCAGATCGTCCACGACTCGTCCTGACGCCCGACCGTCTCCGAGATCGTGTTCCCAGGTCTTGCCGTGGAGCGACTCGAGCTTGGCGAACACCTCCGCGGGCGGGTAGAGCGACTCCGCGGCGGGATCGAACTTCACGCTCGAGCCCGCGTCGTAGACCTGAGGCCTCTCGGTGGCCTTGCGAATCTGAAGCGAAGGTACATTGAGAACGCACGTCTCTTCGACGACGGTCCCCGAGTCCGTCAGAACGCCACGCGCATTGGTCATCAGGATCAGCATTTCCTGATACCCGATCGGGTCCACCATCAGGACGTTCGACGGGAGCGGGCTGTCGAGCTGAGCCAAAACCTTCTGGGTTCGATAGCTGGCAGGGAAATAGACACGGCGGTCCGTGGCGCGCAGCAGGGCAAGGATACTATCGACGGCCGCCGGAATGTGGACGTTCTCCCGTCGGTGCCAGGTCATCAGGTAGTACTCACCGCGCTCGATTTCGCGCTCACGAAAGAATGCGGGTGTCGCCAGCCGCTCGTAAACGTCTCTCTTCGCGAAGAAATACGTGTTGAGAACGTCCACGATGAGATTCTGGACCACGACGATGCTCTTCGGATTCAGTCCCTCCGCGACGCCTTGCTGCTTGTATTCGTCGAAGTACGTGTAGATGACGTCGGCCAAGTGATCGATTGTGCCGCGGTACTTCTCCTCCGGCATTCGCCAGTCATAGGACCGCATGCAGCCCTCGATGTGAACGATCGGAATGTTGAGCTGGGCGGCGGCCAGGCAGCCCATGACCGTGTTCGTGTCGCCCAGGAAGACGGCCGCCTCGGGCTGCATTTCCTCGAGAATCGGATGAAGGCGCGAGATCACCGCCGCGCTCACGGCTGCGTCGGTCTCGCCTCCCGCGCGGAGCTCCAGATCCGGGGGCGCGACACCCAATTCGCGAAAGAACACGTCTTTCAAGTTGTCGGAGTAGTGCTGCCCCGACCAGATAAAGTGGACGTCGAACTCGCGAACGGCGCGAATCGAGTTGAGGATGATGCTCGCCCGAATGACATCAGGTCGTATTCCCAGGATGATTGCCAGGCGTTTCCGCATACCCCTGCCTTTCGGTGTAATTGGAGGACTCAGACGATATCGCGAGCTCCGTGACGGCATCCTTCATCGGAATCCCCGAACCGAAGAGGCGGCGCAAGCCGTGATACCGCGTATCCAGAAGACGGTCCGCGCGCGCGGGTCCGTTCGTTGGAATCACCATCACGTCGGGCCGAAGGGCCTCGCCGAGGAGGCGGAGCAGCTCATACTTCGATACCGGCTGATTCGGGCAGAAGTGGTGTGTGCCTCCCTCTGCCCGCACGCTGTCGAAGGAACCCGACCGAACCATCTTGCTGCACAGCAAGGCAAACTGAAGAGTCGTCACCCCATTCCAGAGATGGTCCGTGTAGCCCGGAATCTGAGCGCCCCGGGGCTGGCCTCGGAGCCATTCCATCAGTCCTCTCCTGCCCAACGGATCCGGCCCGATGAGGGAACACCGGATGTTCAGCACCGAAGGAGAGATGACTTCCCCCAACGCCTTCGTCTGGCCATACGGGTCGTTGCAGCTTATGGTCGTGTCTTCGAAACACGCGCCTGCGTTCGGCGCAAAGACCCCGTCGGTCGAGGCATGAATCACTCTCGCGCCCGCCTCGGCCGCGAGGCCGGCGAGATCATGGGGAAACAGCGCGTTGACGACCAGCGCGCTGCGGATGGAGTTCACACGGCGGAGATCCATTCGAGATGCAAGAATGCCGATACAGTTTATGAGGTACTCGAACCCGCCCTCTCTCTTCAAGAGAGCGCGCAATCCCTCTGGGCCGGCTTCGACGTCGAAATGGAACAGACCGGCCGGATCACGCCGCTGCGTGGACTCCAGCAGAATACCCTCGGACGCGGCCAGGACATTCCTCACCATCTGGCCTAGCATTCCATCGCCGCCGAGAACCAGAACGCGGAGCATCAGAAGAAACGCAGTTCAGGCAGGGGCGCTACCCACACCCCGTCGAACCAGTCTTCCTTGGAGCGGATCACGCCCGAATAGTTCCACGCCGTCAGGAAGATGTAATCGGGCGGGTTGGCCCTCAGTTCCTCGGGATAGCGGATGGGCGTGTGAGTTCCCGGCATCAGTCTCCCGGCCCGGAGAGGCGAAGAGTCGGCGATGGCTTCGAGATAGTCCATCTTGCAGGCGTTCACCCAAAGCGTCGCCTTTCCCGCGGCGCCGTAGCCCCAGATCCGGCTGCCGCGCGCGATCTTGCCGAGAACCTCCGACGTGACACGAATCGCGCGGTTCACTCTTCGGCCGAACGCCTTCCAGGTCTCCGGATCGTCGAGTCGGACTCCGCGCTCGTACTCGAGAATGCTCGAGACCGAGGGCGCTGGAGCCGCCTCGGTTTCGGTCGTGGCGACGACCCGGAGCGAGCCACCGTGCATTGGAATCCTCTCCGCATGGACAACCGTGAATCCGTGCCTTTCGATCAGTCGGCTCAGGCTACCGAGGCCATAGAATGTCAGGTGCTCGTGATACAAGGTGTCCCACTGCAGCGTCTCGAGTAGATCGCCGGCGTACATCATCTCGAGGCAAAGAGCTCCGCCCGGCCGAAGCACGCGCCGCGCCGCATCCAGAATGACATCCGGCCGGTCATTGTGGGCAAAGGCATTGCTTCCGGTCACGACATCGACGGGTCCGAGGCGCTGGCGCAGGGTATCGGCGGTCCTCGCATCGAAGCAGCCCGTAATGACGTCGAATCCCTTTGCGCGGGCCATTGCCGTGATGTTCTCCGACAAGTCGATCCCAACCGCGCGGATTCCCAGACCGACCAGTGGGCCGAGGAGTATTCCGTCGTTGCATCCGAACTCGATCACGGTGCCGGGCTCGAAACGTTGGGACAGCCATTCGGCGTAGCGTTCGAAATGCGCGACGAGCGGCGAAACCGTACTCGACGAAAAGGAGTACTGCGTGAAGAGCACCCGGGGATCGACGACTTCGAGAATCTGAACAAGTCCGCAGTCCGAGCAGACGAAGGCCTGCAGGGGATAGCGCCGCTCGGCCGCGACGGAGCGGGTGTCTTCGAGAAAGCCTCCGGCGAGAGGCATCTGGCCAAGGTCAAGAAACTGCTCGAGCCGGCTGCCGTCGCAGCCCCGGCAAGTCGTACGCCGCATTTCAGAGAGTCCGCGAATGAGGAGCGCGCGGGGCCAACCCCAGGAAGCTTTGGATGGCGTATTTGAGGTACCCGTAAAGGACTCGGGGTCGGTAGGAAAAACTGGATTGCCGGAGTCCCGAAGTCCGCGCGGACAACGTGCAGGGCACCTCGCAGAACGACCGTGTGAGGAACTTCGCCTGATAGAGCTCCTGCATGATCGAGGGGAAGCCGGACTCGGTGATCTCGATCCGGCGGAAGACCTCGGTGCGAAGAGCGCGGAACCCGTTTGTGCAGTCGCTCAGCGGAAGCCGGAAGAGAGCGCCGGCAATCCGATTTCCAAGAAAAGAGATTGCCACTCTCCAAGCGGGCACGCCGACCACACGCCCTCCCCTCGCATAGCGAGATGCCTTGATGACATCGTAGCCCTGTCTCATTTTCTCCAGAAAATCCGGAAGACAGTTTGGGTCATTCGTCAGGTCACTGTCCATAAAAAGGACGTAGTCGTAGCCCTCCTCGGCAGCGTGGCGGCCGCCCGTCTGGAGGGCCCCTCCGTATCCGCGGTTCCGCTCATGAGCGAGAACCACCAGGGAACTCTGCGCCGATCGCAATCTCGAGAGTATCTCCGGCGTCGAGTCGGTGCTGCCATCGTCCACGATGATCAGGATCGTCCGCGTCGCCAGCGATCGGATCGCCGTACAGACTGCCTGAACGCAACGTTCGGCGCCCCGCTCCTCGTTGTACATCGGCACGATCACCGCCAGGCTGGGGTTCTGACGCGTCACGGTGGGGTCCGGTCTCTCCCGGCCGGGTGCGGCCACCGAGTTCGGGTGGATTATCATCTCGCCAGCCGGCGGCGCCGGTGTCACTCGAGATCCATCGGGGCCGAACGGGAATTCCCGGCGAGTCAGAACCAAAACAAACCTAACCTGTGCAACGCCGCCCGGAGCAGGACGTAGAAATACCCGAGACTTTCGTGAGGCAGCTGGAACTTTGCCGAGCCGCCCTTCCGGTGTGGCGTCGGGTGACCGGGCATATAGTCGGTTTTTCCGCCGCTGAGGAACACCTTGAACGTGATCTCCGGGCAGATATTGAAGCGATTCGATGTCACTCCGAGCGCCTGGATGAATACGCGGTCGAACGCTCTGAAGCCGTATGTGCTGTCCTTGATTTGCTGCCCGAGCGTCCTTCGAATCAGCCAGCGGTAAACGGCCTGGTAGAGCCGGTACTTGGGAGGTACCGTGTGGCTGTCCTCAGGGCGTACATAGCGGGAACACTGAACGTGTTGAGCGCCTGCGCGAAGGCGGGTCAGAAACTGGGGCAGCAAGTGGACCGGGTCCACGCCATCTGCGGAGACGAACGCGCAGTAACGCCCTGTGGCATGAGCGATCCCGTATCGTGCAACGGCTCCGAAACCTCTGCGGTGACGCACGCGGTGAAAGACGCGGACGTGTAAAGAGGGGTACTCCCGGATCAGATTCGTGGCGAGCGAGAGAGTGCCGTCCTGGCTCTCGTCGTCCAGGATGATCAGTTCAACGTCGAGAGAAGCTTGGGTGACGACGCTGTTGAGCGCATCGACCGCTGACACAAGGGTCTCCTCCTCATCCAGGCAGGGCATGATGACGCTCAACTCCGGCATTTTCCGGCTAACGTTCCTCGATCGACCATGCGTCCCACATTCGGGCGGGGAAGCGAAAGTCGTCCGTCGCCGACTCCTGCAGAGTAGCCGTGGAGAAGACGATCGCCTTCGCGTCGTCGGCGAGCGACATCAAGCCGTTTGCGTGGCCGGCGGGTATGTAGAGCACAGCTGGGGAGTGCTCGGCCAGCACGAACCGATGGATGTGTAGCTCCTTCGAGGGGCCCTCCCAGTCGTCGATCTTCACGCAGCAGACCAGGAAAGCCCCCCGGACTGCCGACACGTATTTGGCCTCTCGCTTGTGGCCGTGCCACGCGCGGACGGTGCCAGACCGATGATTGGCTATAGTGTAGAAACGCTTGACGTCTCGGAAGTCGAAAGCGTTTACGAAGACGGTCTCGCCCCGATCGTCCACATGGATTCCGCCGCCGATGAGACGCGGCTCATTCACGCCGTCACCTCCTCAACCTTCCGGGCGCGGTGACCTCGAAGCCGAGCGGAGTCTTCTCGGGCAGCAGGATCGGCCGAAGATAATCGGTATTCGAATAGCGTGGGCTGCTGATGTCACGGACCCGACCGTCCTCGACCAACGCCTTGATCTCCCGGATCCCGTCATCGACCGTGAACTTGGGGGCGAAGCCGAACGCGCGCGCCGCCTTCTCGCTGGAGACCATGTAATTCCGGCTGTCCTGGAACGTCACATCGGTCCGCTGAATCTCCAGATCGGGAACGTAGCCGCGGATCTGTTCGGCGAGATCGGCAATACGGCAATTGCTCGCATGCAAATTGAAGTTTCCCTTGTGTGCGGTGCCGAGGTTGGCGAGGACCGCCTCGGCGACGTCCCGGACGTGAAGAAGTGGCCGATACTGCTCGCCTCCGAACACACTCACCCGCCGATAGAGGCAAGCTTTAACGGTGAGTGTGTTCAGGACTAGGTCCATCCGGATCCGGGAGTATGTGTCGCCGAGGCCGAACAGGGTCCCCAGGCGGAAAACGATCGCTCCAGTGGGGTGAAGGACCTCCTCGGCCTCGAGCTTGGTCACCGCATACAAGGAAAGGGGGCCGGTTTCGGAATCCTCTGTGAGGAGGCCGTCCTGCACTCCATAGACTGAGCAGGTGGACATGAAAATGATACGCCTGTCGAAATTGTCACGGAGCCATGCCACCGAGCCCACGTTGATCTCCCGAGTCAGTTCCGGGTCGAGCGAGCAAGCGCCATCGCCGACCAACGCAGCCAGCCAGACCACAGCGTCTGCCCATCGGAGATGCGGTTTCAGCCGTTCGGCATCCCGCACGTCGCCGTATACGAAATCGACAGGTTTGAGGTAGACGTCTTCGTAGAGCAGGGTGTCGTAAACTCGGACAGCATGCCCGGCCGCCTGCAGGCGGTCTGTAATGCCTCCTCCCACATACCCAGCCCCACCGACGACGAGGACGTTCATCTCTTCCGTTCCCCCTTCCGAGCTCAGCCGTTCGATGAGGTCCAGAGACTACCATGGGGCGTCGGGGGCGAACAGCGAGCGCGCTCGGCGCCACGCGCCTCCCGCCTCTCGCGCGGTCGGACGTCGAGCGAGACGACGTTCACGGGCTGCGGTCGAGGAACGAGAATGACTTTCTCGCGCGGACCCATCACGGGGTCGGTGCGGAAAAGGAGTTCCGCACGTCTCTTCGACCGACGAGCGCGGTCGCAACGAGAAAGGTAAAACTCATCGCGAGGCCGAGGGTCAGGCCGGGCGGCCAGTATCGGAATTCGACGGTACTTCGGCCGGTCGGAACCTCAACAGCCGAGAAACCGTAGTTGGCCGGCGCGATCCCGGCGGATCTCCCGTTGACCCGCACACGCCAGCCCGGGAAGCGGCTGACCGAACAATAGAGCATCCCGGCCCGTGGCGCATCGACCAGCAGGGTGTACCGGTTCCGCTCGAATCGCGAGACGAGCACTGGGGAATCGGTCGGAAGATTCGGAACCGACGGAAAGCCGGGGCTCGTCTCGAGCACGACCTCGCGCTCGCCGGCCGGCTCCCCGACCGCCTCCAGCGCGTGTTGCGGCGAGACCACTCGATAATGGCTGGTGAAGTAGTAGCGTGGCGGCGGTTTGCGCCGGAAGACTTCAACATAGCCATCGTCGAAGGTCGAAGTGTACCCACGCAGGACCGCCTCTTGGATTACGCTCTGTACCGCTTTCTGGCTGGCCACTTGCTCGATGTTCGCGGAGTCCAGGACGGGCTCCGGTGGAAGTTGTCGAGCCTCACGCAGAAGCAGGTAACTGTTCGGCGCAAAGTATCTCTTGTAGAACTCGAAGACCCGGGGCGAATTGACCGTCATAAGGGAGTCCAGGCCGAAGATCTCGAAGGCCGAGCTGGCGTTGGCGTTCAGCGCGCCTGTTGCGAATACCCGCCCGCCCGTCGACTCTCGAATCAGATGCCGGACGTACGCGACCGGATGGCGCCAGACATCCCATCGATATTGTCGGGGATAGGCCGCATAGACAAACCCTTCCACGGTTACCACGAACATCAGAGCGATCTCGATTCCTTTCCGCAGGGAGGCGCTCCGTCGGGGCAACGACAGGGCGAAAGCGCCTATCGCGATCAGCATCGCAAAGGCGGCCGACCGCCGCCAGTGCGAGATCCAGAACTCGGATCCGGGATGGCGGAACGCCCCCTTTGCTTCGGCCACCTGCCAGAGCGCGCTGAGAATAAATACGGCCGCAATGGCCGGAACAGCAGCGCGCGCTCGCGACGTCGGTCGCTCGAGAATCCCCTCCACGCCGAGCGCCGCCAATATCGACAGGAGAAAGTTGAGGTGTATTCCGAAATACGCCGCGAAATGAAAGACATTGAGGCCCGGCAGGGCTCCAAGCCACTGGACCGGTGCAACTCCGAAGATCTTTAGAAGGAGAAACCCCGCGGCAACCCTCGAGAGTACGGCGAGACGACGCTTTCGGTCGGGGGAGGTCGGGTACGGTAGGAGCGCGAGCAGCGTCACCGCCATGCCGGAATAGAAGAGGTGAAGACCGAACGGATTCGGCATCGCGGGGTTCTCGTATATGAACGGGCCCCCCATGAGAACGGGCGAGGCGAGCTGAAAGAGGCAGAGGAGCGGAAGAAACCCGCCTCCCGCGTCCCCGTAAGCTTGGACGACCTGAGGGGTCTCCGCATGGAGAACCGCGGCCGGTAGATAGTAGAAGGCAACCATACCGACCGACAGGCCGGCGGCTGCGAGGAAGCGCCCCGCGACGGCGCGTCGCGGTATTTCGGCGCTCGCCGTATCCCGGCGCGACGGACTGAGCATCGCGACGACGTAGGCGGCAGCGAGGCCGAAGATTCCCAACAGGACGGGCGGGAAGCTGGCCAGCGCGATTGCGGCATATCCGAGCGCGAGAAGTGCCGCCCGGCGCCATGTGGGCCGGTCGAGAAAGTGGCGGGTGAGATAGAGCGCGACCGGCAGGCAAGCCGCGTTCTGACCGACGAGCGACCCCATGGTCTGGACGATGCCTCCGCAGAACATGAAGGCCACCGCCCCGAGCAAGCTCGGCAGGGGCGCCACTCCGTGGCGGCGCAGGAATAGATAGGTAAAGAAGCCCGCGATGAAGGAGAGGCCAAGGAAGTAGGCGTTCTTGAGCAGCGAGGTTTGCCCGGCGATAACGAGTAGCAGATACGGAGGAAAAAAGAATCCGGATGTCAAATTCGCCATGGCTGGTGCGCCGGCCCCGACGTATGGATCCCACAGCGGCAATTCGCCACGGAGGAGTCCTTTGCGCAGGAAGACCGCGGCTGGCTCCCACTGCCACCACGCGCCGCCCGGGTCGTGCAGATTCGGATACGTGATGAGGCCACGGCGCGTCCAGACGGAGCTCGGGACGAAATTCTGGCCGTAGGTATCCGCAGTGAAACGGCTATCCAGCGGATTGTAGTTATCGGTCAAAACGAGAGACTTCCCAAAAAAGACGACGTTTCCGAATGCGATGAGAAGAAGTGCCCCGAGAAAGATGACGGCGCGCCAGTTTTCGGTTCGGGCGGCGGAAATCGATCGGATCTGAACGGGCTCGTCTCGGGCCGGCGCCGGTGGGCTCTCGGCGGCGGTGGGCCTCGGCCGGCGCCTCCTTTTCCTAGCCAGGGGACACCTCTATGAAGAGGATCCTGGGCTGTCCGGTCCGACGTGGCCGATCCCGCTTCCGGCAGAGCGAAAGCACGGCCTCTCCTACTGCACGAGCTTTCGGGACCGGTGGCAGCATCGTCGGAGATTTCAGCCTACCAAAGGCCGGTGATTTCTTGACGAGCGATGCGGCCTCGAGCGCGCAGGAACTGACCCTGCACGGTATCAAGCCTTCCAGCCGGCATCTGCGGTAGGCCACACCATCAAGGCCGCCGCGTCCCATACCGGCAATCTCGTCGAGCTACTGGACTCCGCCGCCGCGGTGCAGTCACGACCCGACGCTCAGGGCTCTCTTCAGACGCTGAATCCGCCCGCGTCGCTCCTTGGATCGAGCCGTTGGTGACTTGCACTTCAGCCACGGGCATCTCCACGGTCTCTGCGACGGACATTGCGAGAGCCACCGTCACGTTCACGCCAAAGTCAATCTGCCGAGTCCACATCGAGCCGTGCTCGACGTCACTGAGTCTGCAACCGGGAGCTCGGTCTTCGTCGGCGAGCTCATCGTCAACCGTTCCGCGCAGGCCGCACAGGTGATCTTCGACCCGTACGGCTGCCGTCCGAAAGACCGTTCCGGGCGCCTGGAATCTCATTCTGACGGGCGGAGCAAGTTACACGATCAAGTTAGCGGGCTCGAGGCTCCTTCCGGCAGCACGTTCAGCGTCGCCGCGGCTCATACGCGCTCTTCCATTATGGGCGTCGGAAGATTCTGACTCGCGCCGGTTCGCTGGTACAGACCGGGTCTGTTTCGACCTATCGGTGATGCTGTCGTCCTGGAAAAGCGGAGTGGCACGATACTCCCGCCCGGGAGTTATAACCGGCCGGTGCAGAGGCTTCAGACGCCAGGCAGGTTTCGGGCGCCTCACCCCGACGCCTATTGTGCTTGCAAAGCGATTGGGAGACAATCCGCCCGAGTTTCTGCCGAAGCCCGGAGCGATGCTGACCTGATCCGGCCTGAAGAGGAGTGGTTCAGAGGGGCTTGGGCCACTCCCTTCACTCGACTGGGGTGTCTCACCGCCGGGTAGAGGGGGATGAAATGCGCTGTGTCGTCTGCGACCTAGAGAGTTGGCGGCGGAAGTTCCATCGCCTCAATACTGACTTCGCTCAGTGTACCAACTGTGGTCTCATCCGCATGGACCCCATTCCATCCGTTGAACAGATCTCCGCTCACTACGCGAAGCAGTTTGCCACCGGGAATTATGCCCTACTCCAAACGTACGACTCTGACTATGAGGCCATCTACCGACAGTTCCTAAGATTCATCAGGAAGTTTTCCGTGGGTTCGCACGAGCAAACTCTGATCGGCATCGGCTGCTTTACAGGGCGGTTTCTGGATGTAGCCCAACGCGCAGGCTTCATTACGTATGGAGTCGAGTATCAGGCCGAAGCGGCCAGGATGGCAAACGAGAGGCACGGCGGCCGGGTTTACTGTGGAGCGATTGAGAGTTATTCGCCGCCGGTGGGTGTTACTTTTGATGTGGTTACCGCCTTTGGCTTACTTGAACACGTTACAGCCCCCGGCATCACAGTACGACGAGTGGCTAATCTCCTCAAGCCGGGAGGCATCTTTGCCATCCAGACCCCAAATACGGCGTCGCTCCCTGCGCGGCTTCTAGGCCGTCGTTGGCCGCCCTATGCTCCGATAGAGCACATCTACTACTTCTCCAGAACGAATATGGGCCTTCTTCTGAAGCGGTACGGACTTCGGATTCTTAAGTTCAGTAGCCATTGGAAGAGACTGCCGATGGGGTATGTCTACCGCCAGTTCCAGAGCTTCGGTCCAGAGTATTATCGGCTTGCCAGTAAGATTATGCCGTTTGTACCAAGGCGTGCCCTAGCCTGGAAGCTGCCCGTCTATGGGGGCGAAATGCTTCTCGTTGCCGAGAAGAGCTGATTGCAGGCAGGGCCGGAACGCGGCGCACCCCTCAAGCCCGAGAGTGAGAGCGTCTTCGGGTCTCCGGTCGTCGCCGTCCCGGCGAGCCGGTGGCCCGCGGAGGAGGCCGGAGCTTCTTTTTCTTACCCAGTAGACACCCGGCGACAGGGAATCATGTGGTCGGAAGCCCGCGGGGGGTGGCCATTGGGCGGTTGTCGCAACCTCGCGATCACTCTATCGAATCCCGGCTGCAGGGCGATTCTCCGGAAGGCTCACTTTCGCGGGCGGCGCTCGGCTTGCGCGGTGAACGCGAGGATGACGAGTGACACGAGGCTGACGGCGAGCCCATCGGTGAGTCCCGGCGGCCAGTATGACGCCTCGATTAGAGCCGGCCCTTTCGGGACCTCGACGGCTCGGAAGGCGTAGTTGGCTGGTCGCCACATGGCCGACTTTCCGTTGACGCGCACTCTCCAGCCCGGAAAAAAGCTCTCCGCGCCATAGACGAAGCCGGGCCGAGGAGCGTTCGCGGCCAGCACGTAGCGGTTGGGGCCGAACTCTCGGATTTGCACGACCGGATCGTTCGAGTCATTCGGGACTGCTTGCCGCCCCGGGAAGGATTCGAGAAGGATCTCCCGCTCTGCGAACGGCTCCGCAAGCGCGTCGAGCGATCGGGCTCGAGGAAGTACGCGATAGTTCGAAGTGAAGTAATAGCGCGGGGTGCTCGGTCGCCGAAAGATCCGGACGTAAGCGTCCTCGTAGAACACTTCGTATCCGGCGCGCTCCGTCTGGCCCAGTTGCCCGGCTGCCCTGCCGACGACGAGATACCGAATTCCCGCGCAATCCAGGATGGGATCCGGAGGGAGCATCGTCACCGTCCGTAAAGGAGCCTCCGGTCTCGGCGCAAAGTACTTCTTGTAGAAGTCGAAAACCCTCGGTGGATTCATCGGCATAAGCGAGTCCATCGAGAAGATCTCGAACGCGGAATTCGTGTTGGCGGGGAAGACGCCGATGGGCAGGACCCGCCCCGAGTCCTTCAATTCCAGGAGCTTCCGTACGTAGGGCACGGGGTTCCGCCAGACGTCCCACCTGTATTGGCGCGGATAGAAGGTGTTTCGGAATCCTTCGACGGCGACCAGGAGAGCGATCGCGGCGAGGAGGTTCCTTCGAGCATGATCGGAGAGCCGCGCCGAGGCGCCGATCATCACAGTGGCTCCGACCAGTGCAGCGAGAACCGCCCGAAACCTCCAGTCGCCGATCCAGTGGCCGGCTTGAGTGTGCCAGAGCACTCCTTTTCGCTCCGCGATCTGCCAAAGAGTCGAGAGAACGACGACCGCAATACCCACGGGTAAGAGAGCTCTCCCCAAAGAAACTTTCTTGCGCACGAGCGCCTCGACCCCGATCGCGGCCAGCACCGCGATCAGGAAATTCAGGAGAGCGCCGAAATAGACTGGAATGTGAGTGGTGCGGAAGCCGGGCAGCCGCCCGAGCCACTGGATCGGGGCCACGCCGAACATCTTCAGCGTCAGGACGGCCGCCGAGACGAGCGTCACCAGGAAGAGCGGACCCCGATGACCTTCACTCCGCCGCCACGCCAGGCAGGCGAGCAGAATGGGCACGATACCGACATAGGCGAGCTGGTAATGGAAAGGCTCCGGCATCGGCGGATTCTTGAGAATCCGCTCCGCGCCCATGAGAACGGGGGAGAAGAGCTGGAAGAAGGAGAGATACGGCAGCGACTCCATTCCCGCGGTCCGATATATCTCCCGGACCTGGGGCGCGTCTCGCAGGAGCGCGAACCCCGGCAGATAGTAGAACGCGACGAGGCCGATCGCGAGCGTTCCTGCCGAGACGAAGCGTGCCGTGGCCTTTCGCCGCGAAGCTCCGAAGGGAGGCGCCGGCGATCCCCAGAGCATGCTGACGGCGTAAACCACCGTGAAAGTGAAGATCGACAGGAGGACGGGCGGGAAGCTCGCGAGCGAAATCGCAGCATATCCGGCGGCGAGAGCGGCCGTCCGGGGGCGAGATGGGTGATCGAGAAACCGACGCGTCAGGTAAAGAGCGATCGGAAGGCATGCTGCGGCCTCCCCGATGAGAGAGTTGATGTTCGTGACGAGGCTGCCGCAGAACAGGAAGCAGGTGGCGCCCACGAAGCTCGCGATATAGGACAGTCCGTGCTTTCGCAGGAACAGATAGGTGAAGAAGCCCGCAGCGAACAGAAGGCTCAGGAAGTAAAGGTTCTTCAAGAAGGAGGTGTAGCCGAGGAACACGATCAGGAGATAAGGGGGGAAGAGGTAGGTCGGAACGAGGTTTGCCATCGAGGGCGTCCCGCCGCCCACGTAGGGATCCCAGAACGGCAGCTCGCCTCGCCGGAGCGCTCTCTGCAGAAAGATGGCGCTCGGCTCCCACCCCCACCAGGCCCCTGCGGGATCGTGAAAATTGGGATAGGGGATCAGGCCCCGCCTGGTCCAGACGCTCGGCGGCACGAAGTCCTTTCCGTAGTTGCGCTCCGTGAACCGGGAATCGAGCGGGTTGTAGTTGTCCGTCGCCACGATCGAGCGGTTGAGGAAGACCACGTTGAAAAATGCCGTGGCGATGAGTACTACCATCAGGAGCGCGGCGAGAACACACTCTTTCCCGGGGACTCGAATCTCCCCGGAGTTCGCCCGGTCGATCGAACCCGCCGCGGCTTCGAGCGCCGGAGCGCCCGCTCGAGGCGCGGCTTTGGTCGACGCGACCCGTCTTCGGCCATTCAAGAACGTGGACGGTCCGCGCCGCGCCTCCGTCTCACGTCGGCGAACAGCTCGGGTCTCGACCTCCGAGGGTGTTGCCGGCTTCGGATCGCGCGCTCCCCTCTATTGAACGGTCACCGGGACGATCAGTTTCGCTGCACCCTTCGGCTCGAACCAGGCGACGAGTTCCTGCACCAGGTCGAACTGGAGCCGGTAGCGGCCGGTCCGACCGGGCACTGTGACGGGCACGGTCAACGTAACGGATTCTCCCGGGGCGAGCGGCGCCGGAAGGTCCAGCCGGGACTGGTCGTCCTGAGCTGGTGTGTCATCCGTCTCGTGTAGCCATCGATAGCTGAGCCGCACGGCGTAGGCGCCGGTCTCCGAGGCGTCGGCGGTCCGCGGATCCGGCCACGTCGTATCGCTATCGTTCCGTACGGTGATGTTCACCCGGACCGTCGCTCCCGCTGCTAGGGTCGGCGGGACGTTGTGTTTTCCCCACTTGACCCGGAAGGCGGAGTCCGGCAAGGGCCGGCCCGGGGGTGGCGTCGGTTGCGTCGCGGTTAACTCCTGTGCCGCCGGACCGGAGGTTTCGGCCTGCGGCGCGCGGCGGCCACATCCCGCACTGACCAGGACGGCGAGCATCGGGATGGACGCAAGACGAAAAGCGGTTCGGCTCGATCTCGCCCGGTTCGTGCGGCGCTTTCCCATCCCGACGTTCCTCCTCTCCGAAGTGTACAGGAAGGCGGAGCGCCTTCTGGAAGCTCTCGGGCCGGCACTGGTCGCCATTGAAAAGAGCGGGTCACGTTACGTAGACTGCGGCCCCACGGTCAACAGAGGTAAGTCTCTCCGGAAGGCCTCGGCTTCCCAGTGGGGAACGAATTGACGCTGCGATCGAAGGAAGACATCCCCGCGCCGGGTCTCCGGCAGGCGCGGCAGACCGGCAGAGCGGAAGCGGAGGCCGCAGAGTTGCGCCTTCTCCTGGAGGAGAGCCTCGCCCGCGAGCAGACGTGGTTGACGAAGGCGCTGCAAGCGCAGAACCAGATCGAGGAAGTTCGACTGACCGAGCAGCAGCTCTCTCTCTGGCGGGCGCTCAACTTCGAAGAGGAGCTCGAGAGGACGCGCGCCGAGGTCGCCAGGCTGCAGGCGGACCGGGAACGTGCGCTTGCCGAGCTCAAAGAGGAGCTCGAGAGGACGCGCGCCGAGGTCGCCAGGCTGCAGGCGGACCGGGAACGTGTGCTCGCCGAGAATGCATGGCTCTCCGACTATCGCCAGGCCGTCGAAGGGTCCGGGGCATGGCGCCTGATCCAGTTCTTTCGCAAGCTCGTCGGCAGGAAATGGTAGAAGACTCCGAAGACGCCTCGGGCACGATCGCCAGCCTCGAGGCGCGAGTCTCCTTTCTCGAGGAGAAGCTTCGTGCCCGTTCGGAGGTCCTTCGCGCGCTCGCGCAGGAGGTGTGCGAGGCGGATCTGATCCGGATCTCGCGCGCTGCCGCGGGTCGGCCGCCGCACCCCGGGTCGGACTTCAGCCTGATCGGGTTCCGCGAGCGCACCGAGCTCGTTGCCGCGGACGTCGAAACCACCCTGGAGGAGCTCTGGCGATCCTTCCTCTTTCCCCGCGCGAATCTCGGGAGATGACCGGGCGCCGCGCGACGCTCATCGTTCTCGCCTGGAATCGATGGGAGCTCACGAAGCGTTGCCTCGATAGCCTCCGCCGGACCGATCTCGACGGCGCCGAGGTCCTGGTCGTTGACAACGGCTCCACCGACGAGACGCCGCAAGAGCTCGCGAAGTACAGCTGGCTCAAGGTGATTCGCAACGCCTCCAACCTCGGTTTCGTGCGCGGCAACAACGTCGGAATCGCGGCCGCGGACCCCTCGAGCGACGTCGTGCTTCTGAACAACGATCTCGAGTTTCACCAGCCGGACTGGCTTGCTCGGATGAAAGAGTGCGCCGACTCGTCTCCGGACGTTGGAGTCGTCGGATGCCGCCTGGTGTTGCCCGATGGTCGCCTTCTGCATGCCGGCACGTACATTCTCCCGGACACTTTCTGGGGACAGCAGATCGGGTCCCTCGAGAAAGACGTCGGCCAGTACACCGAGCGCCGCGAGGTCGAGGGAGTCGTTTTCGCCTGCGCGTTCCTCAAGCGCGAGCTTCTCGACGCCGCGGGGGCCCTTTCGGAGGATTACGAGTCCTACTTCGAAGATACGGACTACTGTCTTCTCGCCCGACAGAAAGGCTTTCGAACCCTCCTCTGCGGAGACGTGACCCTCTTGCACAACGAGCACGGCTCGACGGCTCGGGACATGGACCAATTCCTGCGCCTCTTTCAGTCCAGCCGTTACCGCTTCCGCACCAAGTGGCACCGGACCCTCGGAGACCTCTACACACGGAACCTCTCCTGGCAGTCGATCCTGAACTTTCCCACCGGCTACGCGATGAGCTGCCGCCAGATGCTTCGTGCGCTCGACCGGCGGGGCGTCCGCATCGTCTACCGCTACGTCTACGGGCGAGGCACCGCCATTCCCTACGACGAGGCTGGCTCGACGGGTGATTACCTCCTCGACGTGATGCGCAGCCGCGAAGAACTCCCCGAGCCGCCGGCGGCGGTCGTTTACGGCCAGGCGGATGTGTTTTCGCGAAATCGGGGACGGCTGAAGATCGGCTACACGATGATCGAAGTGAACGGTTTCCCCCGGGACTGGGTCGAGCAGGCAAACGGCATGGACGAGGTCTGGGTGCCGAGCGATTTCAACCGTCAGGGTTTCCTCGAGTCGGGTCTCGCGAGACCGATTTATACGATCCCTCTCGGCGTCGATCCGCACTATTTCCATCCGGCGATCCGTGGTCATCGAAGCCCGCTCGGTGAGTTCGTTTTTCTCTCGAACTTCGAGTGGGGGGAACGGAAGGAACCGGGGCTGCTGCTTCAGGTCTTCAACGACGCGTTCTCGGCGACAGAGCCGGTGCGCCTGCTGTGCAAGATCGTCAATCGGGACACACGGGTTCACGTAGGCGAGGAGATCCGAAGGCTCGGTCTCAAGGAGACGGGCGGGAAGATCTCATTTGTCTTCAATCGGGAGTTCCCGTACTACCAGCTCGGTTCGTTCTATCGCTCGGCCGACTGTTACGTGTCGGCCGGCCGGGGCGAAGGCTGGGACATGCCGCTGATGGAAGCGATGGCGTGCGGCCTTCCGGCGATCGCGACCGACTGGGGAGCGCATACGGAGTTCGTCCACGACGGCATCGCCTACCCCTTGCGCGTGAAGGGGATCGTGCCCGCGGTCGCGAAGTGCCCCTATTACGAAGGGTTCTTCTGGGCGGAGCCGGATCCCGATCACCTTCGGTACCTGCTAAGAAACGTGTTCGAAAACCAGATCGAGGCGAGCCGGCGCGGGTCCGCCGCCGCACGGGAGATCGCGGCGAAGTGGACGTGGGACAACACGGCGCGAAAGATCGTCGAACGCCTGCAGATGCTTGGATGATGGCGGGGACACAGAGCGTCTCCCGGCGGAGCCTGCCCGGACGCGAGAAGGCTTCCTTCGGGCCGGAATGTCGTCGAGCACCTTCAGCCGCCGGAGAGTCTCGGGGCTCAGGCCGTAGAAGACCCGAAACGGGCCGACGAAGAAATCGGTGAAGTGCTCTCCACGAGCGTTCAGGTAAAACGCCATTTCGTCGGCCTCATCCCCGAACAAGATGAAAGCCGGACGCGGATCGGCGTCGGCTGCGACTCGATAACGCGGAACTCGAACCAGTCTCGAATTGCCGAAGGGGGTGGCCAGAATGTGCTCACTCGACTCGAAAGCGAGCCTGTACGCGACCCAGTAGCTCGCGTATGCGGAGCGCAAGCGGCGCTGCTCCATCTCGCGGATCAAATCGGCGAGCGAGCCGTTATTCGTTCGATCAAGATGAATTCGGTAGAGCCCCGGGAGACAGATGCCACGTCCGGCGGAATAGAGGGCCAGGGCAAGAAGGGCCGCTCCGGCGAGCCGTCCGAGACCCCTCGAGCGCCAGAGACGTGACACTGAGAACGCGAAGAGGATTGCGAAGGCCGGATACAGCGGAAAGAGAAAGCGGGGTTCGGCGAGGTCCGACCGGTTGTTCGTGCTCACGAGGAGAATTCCGGAAACCAGGGTCAGGAGGAGAAGGAGGATCCCTCTCCCGGCGCCAGCTTCATCCCGACTCTCACCGGCCCGCAGCTCCTTGCGCCGCCTCCAGACGAAAGCGAGGCTGATCGTCAACGGCAGAAGTGCGAGGGCGAGAGAGATCAGGAGCTCTCCCGAATACGTTTCCGTTCGGTTGAACACGGGGCGCGACCCGACGAGAATCGGGAGGCCGAGGGTGAACACGCTGCCGAAGTGGTCGGCCATTTGCGCCGGTCCGACCAAGGCGAGCTCCGGCGCGTGGAGACTTTTCCACTGCCAGCGCAGGTTGCTTACCCACCACGGAAAGCCGCCGGCGACGAAGCCGGCCAGGAACGTCGGATAGGCAATCGGACGGACGAACAGGAATGGCTGCACCAGCAGAAACCACAAGCCGATCGCGAGATGGAAGTAGGAGCTCAGAGGATCGGTCCACCACGCGGCGCCCAGCGCGAGTCCCAGGGCCGCGATCCAGGCGAGCGCCGGTCGCCCGTGCCGAAGCGCTTCCTCGAGACGGAACGCCGCGTACAGGGACGCCGCGCCCAGGATGGCCGCGGCGTCGTAGTGCCCGTCGGAGGTCAGCCCCTTATAGAGAAAAAACCAGGGCGGAAGCGCCAGATAAGCCGTTGCGAGTAGCGCTGTCCCGGCGGAAAACCGGGTTCGGGCGAGCCGGTGGACGGCGTAAAGAAGTCCGGTGAGAAGGGCGCCCATCGCCAGGCGGTAAGCCAGCACCGACTTGCCGAAAACGCCGAAGACGGCGGCGACCCAGTGCGGCTCGAGAGTGCCGGCATAGGCGCTTCCATAATAGAAGGCCGGATGGACGCCGTGCTCGAGGATGTCCGTCGCCATGATGGCGACTACGGCCTCGTCGGAGTTCCAATGGATGCGCCCGGCGGCCACCACCCAGGCCTGCACCAGCCCCGCAAGGAGCAGAACCCCGGCGAGAAGGAAGGCGGAACGGCCTTCCGAGCGGTTGCCGCGCGCGGAAGAAACCCAGCGGCTTTCACCCGTTTCGGATACCAGCCACTGGCCGGCGGAGTCGCGATCTTGACGCTCGGGGAAGTCGTGAACGGCCGTCAAACCTTTCCGGCGATCCTACATTCCCGGCGCCCGAAAACCGGAGCCGGAAACCGGAAGTGGCCGCCGACCTCTGGATGCTACACCACCGGCCGGCGGGGAAGCGGCCGGTGCCTATCCGGAAACCTTTCCCTTAGACGTTCCTCGAGTTAGCGCACTGGAAGACGTCAAGAATCACGTTCGCCGGACTCCGACGACTTCAGCCGGGAGAGTCTCCGGCCATCCGGCTCGAACCGAGCCATCCGCGTTCAAGACCCAGAGCTGATGCCCCTTCGTGCCGACGACGATTTCCTTGCGGCCGTCGTTGTCCAGATCCACGACCGCGGGTTGCATCACCTGGACAGGTCCCGAGCCCGGCAGAGTCACCGGAAAGTTGGGACGGAGAGGGGGCGAAATCGGTTGCTTCCCCGACACGTCGGCGAGAGCCGCGAGCTGGAGAAAAGCGACCGTCATCCCCGCCCGCAGGCGGGGATGACGCATCTATTTGAAGTAGCCGGTGACGTCCAGGATGACGTTGACGTTCCCTCCGGGCGCCCCGGTCCCGTAGACGATCGAGATCTGAAACGTCGCGTCCGAAGAAAGTGGCACGATGGCTCCGTTCGCGATCGCGGGCTCGCCCGCCGCGAAGTTGATCGTCGAGACGGCCGGAACCGTTGTGTTGAACGGCCAGATCTTCAAGAACCCTTCCAGGGTCGGGCCGACGGCGGTGACGTTCAACGCGACGGCTGCTGGTGCGTTGGCACCGCCTGGTAAGCCACAGAGTCCGGCGACCGGGAAATTCCGGGGCGCGCCGCCCGCCAGCGACGGCGGCCCGCTCGCTCCCGTGAACCCGTTCCCTCGCGTGTCGGCGATCCGGCACGGCGTGACCGAAAAGAACTGGTACGGACCAGCGGCGGATGCCACGGAGACCGTAAGGAGAATTGCTGCAACGAGCAAAAAGGCGAAACGAGAGAAACGAAATGTGATCATGACGGTCTCCTACTGAAAATAACCATTCACGTCGATTATAACCTGCACGTTTCCGGTCGGCTGGTCGCTATGAACTGCCAGAGTTCCGGACGATCCAAGAGGGCTCGCTTCGTTGTTGGCACGGGTCTGCCCCGTACGATAGTTGATCGCCGAGGCCACGGGAAGAGGGGTCCCGCCGGCGTAGAGCCGCAGGGCTCCGGCGGCGCTCGCCTGAGTGACGGTCAGGTTCAAAAGGACGGCCTTGGCCGTCGAGGGGATGCCGCACTGCCCTCCGAGGGTGAAGGTCCGGTCGGAATTCGCGGAAAGGGCGGGGCCGCCGTACGGTCCGGTCGGGTTGCGGGTATCGACAACCCGGCACGGGGTCACGGTGTAGAACTGGGTCGCGACCGGGCCGGACCCGACGATGGTCGTAAGGCAGGTCACCGAGTTGATCTCGGGCAGCATTCGCTCGGTGATACAGCGCTGGTGGAAGCGCAGATCGATGTTGCCGAATCCGCCGGCGAGCAGGTGGCAATAGCTCATGATTGTCCCGCCGAGCGGCCCCGGGTTCACGATCGGGCCGCTGTAGCACCCGGCTTCCGCGTTGTAGCACATGTCGATCGGCGGGCTGAAACAGTGCGTGTGCGGCGAACCGAAGTTGTGTCCCATCTCGTGCGCGGAGGCGATCAAATCCCACAGGCTGGCGGGATAATTCCCGTTGATCTGGACGACCCCGTAGGCTCCTCCCCAGTGCCCGCTCTGGGAAAAATCGTCCGCGCAGAGGACGCCGAGCCAGGCGATTCCGCCGGTGACCGGCTTGCCGCTCAGGTATTGGACGGCGGTGCGCGGGTAGGAGGCCTTGGGCCGGTTCGCGTGCCACCAGTCGCCGACCTCGTTCAACTGCGTCCGCGGATCCGTCGCGACGTAGGGATCCGTCGTCGTCCAGGCCTGGACGAGGTTCACCGTGAGGTGGACGGACACGTCGCGCTCGTAGATGACGGAGACCTGTCCGATGAGCGTCGTGATGTACGAGGTCATCGTGTTGACGTTTCCGGCGAACTTCGCGAGGAGCTCCTGGTCCGTCTCGATCGAGACCGTCGCATCTTTCGACGCCGTCGTCTCGAGAGCGGAAAGGGAAGCCACGTAGCCTCTCGACAGCTTCGCGAACGGGCCGCCGTCGCCGCCCGATCCGGCGCCCGGGCCCCTCCGGGGCGCGGGAAGTAGCTCGTCCGCGTCGCAGTGCCACTCGAGCGGCGCGAGCTCGGCGTTTTCGAGCGAGTCCGAGCGTCGCACGACGTGCTGGACCGGGCCGGCTGCGGGTCCGTCCGGGCCGACGTAGACGAGACCGGCGCTCGTCTGGAGGATAGCCACCAGGAAATCTCCGGGAACGCCCACGTACACCCGCGAGTCGGGCTCCCCGTCGAGGTGACCTTCGAAGTGGACGCCGTGCGGGAGCGGGACGGAAGTCTCGCCGGCGGCGCTTTCCACGAGGATCCTGCCCTCGGGGGAAACGACGTCGATACGGGTTGGGGCATCGCGGTCGACTCGAACGGTTATGAGTACGTGGCCACAAGCCAACACAATGCCGATATTGTCGTCCTGCCACCGGGCGCTGCTGGCCAGCCCAACAATCTGTACTCGGTTCAACCGCTGCGCAC
>Ga0207684_10000665_pt1 | contig 40788 bp, 26 predicted proteins | sample KBSK5501metaG_FD_184342 | JGI IMG/M metagenome (GOLD analysis project Ga0207684, IMG submission 184342) | Corn, switchgrass and miscanthus rhizosphere microbial communities from Kellogg Biological Station, Michigan, USA - KBS K5-50-1 metaG... | ecosystem: Host-associated > Plants > Roots >... | reverse complement strand
TCGCCGTGGACACTGACCCACCATGTCGATTTCGCCCGCGCATTCGTGGGGCTGCTTGGTGAGCCGCGGGCCATTGGCGACAGCTTCCACATCACCTCCGACGAGGCGCTGACCTGGAACCAGATCGCCCGCACCCTGTCGGCTGCCGCGGGCGTAGAGCCCCGGATCGTCCATGTGCCGTCCGAAGCCGTGGCGGCGCTGGATCCGAAGTGGGGCGCCAGCCTGCTCGGCGACAAGGCGCACGCGATGGTGTTCGACAACAGCAAGATCAAGAGCCTCGTGGCGGGCTGGGCCGCGACAGTGCCGTTCTCCCGCGGCGCCCGCGAGATCATCGAGTGGCACGATGCCGACGCCAGCCGCAGGAGTGTCGATCAGCGGATCGAAGCGATGATGGACCGGCTGGTCGAGGCGTTCCGGCCGGACCGCCTCGGTTAGGCCGTTTCCAGCTGCGGACCTCGTGAATGGCTGGCCCCGGAACGGGTAGCGACAACCAGGGCTCCGCCGCGATAGGCAACCGCGATAGGGCAACAGTGGCGCAGTCGCAGGACTGACGACGCCGTCCGGGCTGGGCGCTCAGAGCGCCTGGCGCGGCAACGCGTGAGACGATACCGCGACATCCAACCCCGAAGGTGGCGCGAACATGTGGAACTGGCTTGAGCGCCGCGAGTCGCAGCGTCTGTCCCGCCACTTGGGCGACCGGGATCCCGGGCAGCTCCCGCGGCCCGACCTGCCCGCCGGCAGCGACCTGCTGCCGCAGATCAAGCACATCGTCGTGCTGATGATGGAAAACCACTCATATGACAACTATCTCGGCATGCTGGCAGGCCGGGGCGAGGGATTCCCGCTCGGCCCGGACGGGAAACCAGATGTGTCTAATCCAGGTGCCGACGGGGAATCTGTTCGGGCCCATCACCTCGCCTCCACGGTCCAGCAGCCCGAGGTGCCGTCACAAAGTTGGCATGCGAGCCATCTCCAGTGGGGTGAGGGGAAGTGCGACGGGTTCGTGAGCAGCACCCAGGCTCTGCTGCCGGGCAAGGACGCCGCCGTTGGCATGGGCTGCTGGTCCGACCGCGACCTGCCGTTCTACTACGGCCTGGCCCGGACATTCCCGCTCGCGGACCACTGGTTCAGCTCGTGCCTGGGGCCCACGTTCCCCAACCGCCGGTTCCTGATCGCTGGGACCGCCCACGGACTGATCGACGACCTGCCCTTCGACCTGGCCGACTATCCGCCGACCGGGACCATCTTCGACTTCCTGACCAGGTATGGCATCTCGTGGACCAACTATCACCCGGTCGCCGGGGACCGGCCCACGCTCACGGGCCGGTCCGCGCTCAGGGGCGTCCTGCGGCATCGGCGCCGGGTCGCCCGGCGCCGGCTGATGTCCCTGGGCCGGTGGCTCCCGCCACTACAGCGGGCGATGCACAAAGATATACAGTTCACCGCCGACATCTTTCCGCTCGACGTGGCCCGGTTCCTGCTGCATGTCCGCGGGACGGACCAGTTCTTCGCCGACGCCGACAACGGGACGCTGCCCGCGTTCAGCATCGTCGACCCTGACTTCAACGCCTTCTCGGAAGAGAACCCGCAGGACATCCGTAAAGGCGAGAGCTTCGCGGCGGAGGTGATCAACCGGGTCATGCATGGCAAGGGGTGGCCGCACACCGTGCTCATCTGGGTGTACGACGAGCACGGTGGCTACTACGACCATGTCCCGCCGCCGGCCGCGGTCCCGCCCGATGACGTCGAGGGCCGCAGCATGCTGACCAGGCGGTCGTGGCTGCGAGCATGCATGCTGCCGTTCTTCCGCGATTACGTCGCCCACATCGAGAAGCTTGATGCCGGGCCGCGCCGCTATGACCAGTACGGGTTCCGCGTCCCCGCGGTGATCGTGTCACCCTACGCACGCCCCGATTACGTGTGTACCCAGGTGCTCGATCACACGTCTGTGCTCAAGCTGGTCGAACAGAAGTGGAACCTGCCGCCGCTGACCGCCAGGGACGCCGCTGCGGCCGCGCCGCTCGACGCGCTGGATCTAGCCGGCCCGCCAGCCTTCCTGAAGCCGCCATCGCTGCCCGAGCCCAGCCTGCGATGGGGCTCCTGGTGACCTCGCCCTCAGCCGCCGACGCGCTGCGCGGGCGGTCCGGGTGTGCCGCTGGTTACCGAGAGGACAGAACCTCGGCGATCTTCGCGGCGGCACCGGACGGATCCTCGGTGTCGTGTAGGAGTTCCCCCCAGGACCAGCGGTAATACCAGCGAAGGCGGCCGCTGCCGTCCGTGCCCGGGGTGCAGTCGATACTCTCCGCGAGCATTGATGCGCCCGGAGTGAAGATGTGCAGCGCGGCCGGGTACGTGGTTTTCACGGTCGCGTGCAGACCCCTGGTATCTAGCGCGGTCGCGAGCCGGTGCAAATGGTAACTACGTGCATGATCCCGCCTGCCGTTCAGCATGTCCCCTGCCCTTAGCGTCGGTCGGCACATTGTCGCGGCGCACTGGTCGGGTTTGTCAAGCCTGGCGCGGCCGGTAACCTCCATATCCGTCCGGGCCGTATGGGTCCGTGCCGTACCCGTCGGCGTATCCGACACCGTTGTGGGCGCCGTCCGGGTAACCGGCCGGCTCAGGGTAACCAGCCGGCTGCTGGTAGCCGGCCTGATAGCTGGTGTCCGCGGGATGCCCGGCGGCGTAACCGGCGGTGTCGGGGTAGCCAGATCCGCCAGTGTAGAGATACTGGCTGGCCGGGTCGGTCGGGAAATCGGCTCCGGCCGGGGGCGGCGCCGAGTGCCAGCCATCGCTGTGGCCCGGCAGGCCCGCCATGGCCGGGTCAGATCCCGCAGGCTGCCTGAAGGGAGGCTCCGGGTAGCCTCCGCTGGCAGCGGGTGGGTAGCCTCCGTAGCCGACGTCAGCCCGCGCCCGGTCTTGGGGGTATCCGGTAGCGGGATCGCCCGTGTGGGCGCCTGGGGTGTTGTCCACGTAGCTTCCGTAAGGATTCCCGGCAGGCGCGCGCGACGGCGCCGATGGCGCGGCCGGACGGGGCGCCGGTCGCTGCTCAGCCGGACGAGGCGCCGGTCGCTGCTCAGCCGGCCACGCAGCCGGGTAGGCGGCCTGCGGATTGGTGTGCTCACCGTCGCTGGCCCGGTATCCCTGCGCGCCGCCGCCATTGCTGTATCCGCCGTTGGCGTAGCCGCCGTTGGCATAGCCACCGGCCGGGTAGCCACCGGACGGTTGGCCACCGGACGGTTGGCCACCGGTGGGGTAGTCGCCGGTGGGGTAGTCGCCGGTGCTGCCGCGCGGGCGATCCCGGCCGGCACTCCGGTAGGACCTGCTGTCCTGGGCCGGTGCTGCTTGCCGGGAGAAGGAGGGGCTGGTCAGCGGATCATCATCGCGGGGGGCCGGCTCAGGCCGCCGCGCCGCGGGCGCGTTCGCCAGGCTGGTAAGCATCGCCAGGCTGGGTTCGCCCGCTTCCCGCGGCAATGAAGGCGCCGGGGCTGGGGCGGCCGGCCGCTGGCGGCCTCTGACCGGGAGCGCCTCGGTGGCGGGCTCTTGCTGCCTGTCCCGGCGTCGGGGCGCGACAGACGCCCGGTCCGGCGTGGGCTTTGCCGACGCGGGTGCGGGTGGTGCGGGTAGCGGTGGGGCCGGGCGGGATGGCTTCGCGGCGGCGGGCCGTGCCTGGGCGGGCTTGGCCTGGGACGGGGTGGAGGGCGCGGGAGCTGCCTTGGCCGCGACCGGCTGCGCGGCACGGGCCGTGGTGGCCAGCGGCTTGTCGGCGGACAGCTCCGCCCAGTACTGCTCGTCGGACAGCTTGTCCCACTCGGTGCTGGGCCAGTCGTCATCGTCCCCGCGCTTGCTGCGCGACTGCTTGGACCGGCTCTTGGCCGGGGTATGGGGCTTGCCTGCCTTGCGGGACGTCTCGGGGGGGACGTCATCGCGGATCCGCGGGAACACGTCCGAGTCGGTGAGCGCCGGGTCGTCATCGCGCTCGGGGGTGAAGTCACGCTCGCCGGGCCGGGGCTGGTCGTCGTCCATCACGGCGGAGGGCCCGGTGTCGTAGAGCGGCCCACCTGGACCGGCGTCGTATTGCACCGTGTCGTATCCGGCGCCGTCGTAGCCGCCCGGGTCATAGCTACCTGGCTGGCGGCGGGCACCCGGCCCGCGGGCCGGCGGCGCGGCCGGAGGTGTCCTGCTGGATCGGGAAGCCGGGTAGTCGGCCGCGGCCGGGGCGCCGGTATACCGGCCCGCCGGGCGGGCGGGATAACCGCGGTCACCGCCCTGCTCGCGCTGGCCGCGCCCGGGACGCCGGTCGGCATAGACCGGCTCGGGATTGTCGTAACCGCGCTGCCGGTCCTCTGGCCGCCGTGATGGTTCAGGGTGCCTGGGGCGCCGTGGCGCTCTCAGTTCCTCGGCGGGTCTGCGCTCCCGGGCGGAACCGCGCCAGTGCCCGTCCCGGCCCGCGGAGCGGACCCGATCGCGGACGGTCCACCGGCCGCCAGGCTCGTCCTGATCATCGTCCTGCCCGCGCCGAAAGGTGAGAAATGCAGCGACCAGGATCACGAGGATCACGGCGACGATGCCGACCAGAAGCAGAGTCATCGCACCACCCAACTAGCCATGGCCACGTGGGCGGCGCCAGCGAGGCACACGCGGCCATGGCGCGGGCCTTCCCCTGTGTCGCTAGCGCCCTTGAATCCATCCAGGGCTGAGCTACTTGATCCGTTAGTCTGGCGGACAGGTATGGATGCTGTCACGCGTTTAGAGAATTTTTTGCCGAATCCGTTTACACGCCGTGACAGGCCGATTACGGGTTGGCTGTCGCGAGGAGCGTGCCGCGCGCGATCGCTGCCTGTGCGATCGCAGTCCATGCGGATTTCGCACTGGCCCCGCCGGGCAGCTGCAGACCGCCGCCAAGTGCGTAAACGGTGAACCGGTATTTGTGCGAGCTATTGTGCGGGCACGGGGGATCATAACCCACAGTTCCCTTGCTGTTGCCAGCCTGGCGCGCACCCGGCGGCAGCTGCCCGTCCAGAATTCCGGTCGTCTGCGGGCCGATGTCGAACACAATCCAGTAGATATAGGGAGTGATAGGAGCCGCGGAATCGTCTACGACAAGAGCGAGCGATTTTGTACCCTGCGGAGCGCCGGACCAGTTAATAGCCGGGCTGATCCCGGCGCCATGACAGGTGTATCTCGGCGCTATCACACCGCGGCTGAACACCTGGCTGCTCACGGTCATCACGAGCGGGACGCCTTCCTGGACCGTCTTGGGCCCGCCCACCAGCCCGCACCCGCAGGCCAGGCTGGCTGTGGCCACCACCGTCACGGCAGCCCTTCCGGGTCGGCCCAGCGCTCCTGCCAACCGGCCCACGTGTTTCACCCTTCGTCTGTCGCCTCGACTCTTCTCGCTGGCCGATCGTACGCGGCTGGGACACCGGCCGGCGCCGCGAATCCAAACGTCCCGCGCCCTGCGTGTCGTAGCGGGCGATGTACTGAGCGCCGGGATCGGGCGCATATCCGACGCGAATCCAGGAAAACGTATCGCGCCATGCCCGGGCTCCGGGAGTCTGCCGTCCGTACTTGTCACTGGCCTGCCGCCGAATCGGCAGAAGGCGTCGGCCGGGATGTCCCTGCTGCGCGGCAGGCCGCGGCGGGCGGCGAAGTGAAGTCAGCACCCGAGCAATCCCTGTGCCGGGCCAAACACGGAGTACCGCATCATCACGGAACGTGATCGGTCGCCGGATTGCGCGGCCCGGTCAGTGGCCGCCTTTCGGCCAGGGTCGCGCAGGTTCATCCAGCGCCCCAGGGCGCGCCATAGTGGTCCGTCCGTAGAGTTTTCTTGGGCGCACAAGGCCAATGACCGATCACCAGGGCATGTCCCTAGTCAGGCTGCCTGGAGTTGCCGAACATGATCTCGTCCCAAGAGGGCACGGAAGACCGCCTGGACCGCCCGCCGGCCGCCTTCCGGACCGGTCGCTCGCGGACCGGGGGAGGCGACTGTGCGGCGCTGTCCTCCTCGATGGCGGTTTCGCGGCCGGCGGAGCCCTGCTGCGGCATGTCCCGGCTGCCGGCGCGGGCCTGGGCTTCCCGGCCGTCGCCGCGGGCCGGGGCTTCGCGGCTTGCCGATCGCGGCGGCGCTTCCATGCTGCCGGCGCTGGCCTGCGCCGCGGCGTGGGCGTGTCGGCGCTCCTGCTCAGGTTCCGGCTGAACGCGCGGGCCGGGGCTCGCGACCGCGGCCGGCGGCCCGAGCGGGGCCAGCCTGGTAGCGATGGGCGTGACCGTGGCCCGGGGCGCCGCGCTGGGACCGCGCTGCGGCGCGAGCAGGTCGGCCTCGGGAAGTGACAACCGGGCGGCGTCGTCGTCGGCGGGCGTGACATGCATGCGCCGTGGGTCGAAGACCCACTCGGCCATGTGTGGTCGGCCGCCCGCGGTGAACATGAGCTGCACCTCCCAATTTCCATCCGCCCGCTTGCGCGAGTCCCACAGCGCCTCCTCCGGGCTCGACCCGAATGTCACGAGGCGCTCGGCGACGATATCGCCGAGCCTCGGCCCGGGCCCGGAGTCTCCTGGCTGGCGGATTGTGGCTCGTTGCGCCTCCTGCGCGCGGTAGGCCCGTTCCGCTAGCACCGGGCCTTCGAACCGGCGCACGCGCTCGATCGGCACGCCGGCGGCGTCCGCGATCTCGTCCGCTGTCTCTCCGGCACGGATCCGGTCCTGGATCTCCTTGGGTCGCAAGGGACTCTCCACTTCGATCTCGTACTGAGCGAGCCGGGAGAACTGCCCGCGCGCCACGATCCGCAGCCGGTCGTCGATCGGCAGTGAAAAGCGCCCACCGCGTCCTGGTACCGCGAGAACGGCATAGCTGCCGTCCTCACTCACCGCGACGAGGCGCAGTTCCTGCATCGGCGTCCCTTCTGCGCCACCGACACTGTCGGCGGCGTGATGCCGCGCGAGGGCGTAGCTCGGACTTCCCCCTCAGGCGAGTCTGTCTGGTCAGGACCACTTCTGGCCAGCACCGTGCCGGCATGTCCCGCAGAACTCCGCACACTATTGCCGCCGGACAGGCCTGGCGGACGGAACGGGGATAGTCGCCGCCCCGGATCCGGGGATACCTCACCTTCATGATCGCGGGACATTTTCCACCGCGCCGGCTGAAAATGTCCAGCGATCATGACCGATGACCAGCGCGCCCGGTCAGGGCTCGCTGGCGCCGATCGGTAGATCGGTAGCGCCGGCCGCGGTCCCGCCCGCCGCCACAGCGCCGCCCGCCCCGGCCGTCTGACCCGGCCCGGCCTGATCCGGCCCCCCGGTCCCGGCCCGGCTCATCCGGGACGGCCACCAGTTCCACCGGCCGAGCAGGACGACCGTGGACGGCACGAGCAGGGTCCGCACCAGGAAGGTGTCCATCAGAATGCCGAGCGCGAGGCCCAGACCGATGTCGCGGACCTGGCTGCCGCCCGATCCGCCGCCCGCCACGACGGTCAGCACGAGGAAGCTGCCCGCGAGCACCAGCCCGGCCGAGGTGATCGTCGTCCCGGTCACGCTCAGCGCGCGACTCACTGCCTCACGCAGCGGGAGCTTCTGCGCCTCCTCCCGGATCCGCGTCATCATCAGGATGTTGTAGTCCTCGCCCAGGGCCAGCAGGAAGATGAACATCAGGAACGGCATGAAGAACACCAGCCCGCCGCTCCCGCCGATCTTGATGAACAGCAGGACGGAGAGGCCGAGCGCGGCGAGGTAGGAGATCCCGACCGAGGCGATCAGGTACAGCGGGGCCACCAGGCTGCGCAGCACGATGGCCAGCAAGATGCCGATCACCACGATCGCGATCGGGATCACTCGCTTCAGGTCGCTGTTGGAGATGCTGCTGATGTCGTAGATGGCGGGTGCCTCGCCGCCGACCGCCGAGTCGGCGGCGCCGATCGACTTGGCCACCGTAGTGGTCGTAGTGCGCACCGACGGCACCGCGTTCATCGCGGATGTAGAGCCGGGGTCACCAGCCTTCAGGCTGGTGGAGTACTGCACGGTCCGGCCGTCGGAGGTGACGTAGTTCGAGGTCGCGCGGTAGGCCACGTAGTCGGCGACCGGCACTGCGATGCCGGGCGGCGGCACCGCCGGCAGCGCCTTGGCCGGGCCAAGCTGGTTGTGCAGCGCGGTGTACTGGGCCGGTGTCAGCACCGCGCCGGTGGGATTCAGCGGCCCGGTCACCTGCGTGAAGAGCCCGCTGGCCCGGAGCTGGCTGGTCGCCGTGGCGAGAGGTCCCGGGTCCTGCCAGACCGGAGTGTTGAACCGGAATATCAGGGTCGTCGGGTTCGCCGACGACTGCGGGAAGTACTTGGTGAGCAGCGTCTGTCCCGTGGCCGAGTCGCTGCCGGAGGGCGGGGCCGTGTTGCCGCCGAACCCGGCCGCCGTGTAGCCGAAGACCGCGAACGACAGCCCGCCGAAGACGGCGACTCCCGCGAGGAGGGTCGGCGCCGGGTGCCGCACGATGCGCCCGGCCACCCGGCCCCAGACGCCGGACTTGCCGCTTCCCTGAATGTCCCACGGCAGCAGCTTCGGCCTGCCGAAGACCGCGCGGAACAGGGAGCGCTTCACGGCCAGCAGCGACAGACGGACAGACAGCAGCGCGGGCAGCAGGGTCAGCCCGGCGATGAGGATGACGCCGACCGCGATCGCGAACGGGATCGCCAGGTCGGAGTAGAAGGAGAAGGTGGCGAACAGCAGTGTGAGCACAGCGGCGATCACGGTGGCAGCAGAGAAGGTGATGGACTCACCGACCTTGGTCACCGACCTGACTATGGCGTTCCTGGCCGGGGGCCTGGGGTGGATCAAGTCGGCCAGCAGGCTGCCGCCCAGGCCACGGGAACCCGGATAGTTATCCCCGGCCGCGCCGTGCTGCTCGGCGCGCAGCTCCTCCCGGACCCGGAAGACCAGGAACAGCCCGTAGTCGGTGCCGGCCCCCAGCACCAGCACGATCAGCAGGAACTGGGCGATCGGGGACACCTGGAGCCCGTGCTTGGCCGCCTCGGCGACCAGAGGGCCCGAAATGAGAACCGAGAAAAGGGCCGGAGCGACTGTCACCAGCGCCAGCGTGAGCGACCGGAAGATCAGCACCAGCAGCGCCAGGATGAACGCCAGCGACAGCAGCTGCAGCTTGCTGCCGGTGTTGCCGGATGCCTTCTGCTGGTCCACCTGCGCCGCGACATCGCCCGCCAGGTGTGCCTGCAGCCCGGCGGGCAGCCCAGCCTGCGTGATCTTCGCGCGCAGACCGTTCACCAGGTCGGTCTCCTGGTTCTGGTTGCCGCCGCCCTGCTGGGCCAGCACCACGAGCTGCTCGGCGTGCCCGTCGGGTGAGCGTCCCGCATCCAGGACCTTGCTGACTCCAGCTACCGACTTCAGCGTGCCCTGGAGGGCGGTCAGCGCCGTGATGTCGGCCGGGGTCAGCGGTGACCCGGAACGGGCCGCCACGACGGGAATCGGCACCAGGGCAGCCGTGCCGAACGGGGCGGCCAGGTTGGCCGCATGCGAACTCGGCGCGCTGGCCGGCAGGAACTTGGTGTTGTTGTTCTGGGTCACGCTGGAAAGGGACGGGAGCTGCGACACCGCGGCGATCGCGCCGACCACCCAGACTGCAACCACCAGCCAACGGAACCGTACGGCGAACGACCCGATCGCCCGGAAGATAGCGTCGATTTGCACTCGCGCAAGGATACGCGAAGCGCCCTGTGGTGCCGCTGAGAACCCGCACCGGGTGCGGCAAACGCGGACCGGCCGCGCGGGCACCGACGCGCTATCATCCCGGAGCGACGAACAAGCTAGCAGGGCATTGCGCGGCGACGAACAAGCAGCAGCGAAAGAACAATCCCCAGAGCATTGGGAGCGATGACTACGCAGCGGCAGGCCCACGGCACTCCCGCTCCCGGACACGGCTCCTGGCCCGGGCCGCGGATCAGCGTCGTGCTCCCGGTCTCTGGAGTCGAGGAGTACCTGGGCGACTGCCTGGACTCGGTGCTCGGCCAGCCGCTCGCTGGCGTCGAGGTGATCGCGGTGGACGACGCCTCGCCGGACCGCAGCGGGGAGATCCTCGACGCGCGGGCCCGGGAGGACACCAGGCTGCGGGTGATCCACGTGGCGGAGAGCGTCGGGCCCGGGCCGGCCCGGAATCTGGGGCTCGCCCAAGCCACCGGTAAGTACGTCTGGTTCGTCGATCCCGATGACCTGCTCACCGCCGGATCGCTGGAGGCCGTCGGGCAGGTGCTCGCGCGTACCCACGCTGACGTGCTGCTCATCGACTACCGGAGCCTGCACGCGTCAGGCCGGACCGAGCCGAGCCCCGGGGGCAGCCTGCGGCTCGCGACCGCCGCGGCGGGCGGTCACGAGCCGCGGGATCATGCGACGGTCACGCTGGCGCAGCGGCCAGCCCTTATCAACCGGACCATGACCTCGTGGAGCAAGGTGATCCGGCGGGAGTTCCTGCGCGACCTCGGCGTGCCGTTTCCGCCCGGAATTCACGAGGATGTGCCGGTCAGCTGCGCTGTCCTGCTGAGCGCGCACCGCATCGCGGTGCTGGACCGGGTCTGCTACCTTTACCGGCGCCGCAGGCGGTCGTTCCTGGCGACGAAAAGCATGGCCCATTTCGCCATCTTTTCCTCCTACGCCCAGGTGTTTGCCTCCATGGACGAGAAATGCTGGCCAGCCGGGCGGCCGCCGATCACCCCGGGGGTTCGCGAGGCGGTGTTCGCCCGGGCCATGGAGCACTACAGCACGGTCTTGTCCAGCGGGCTTGTCCCGAGCCGGAGCCGGCGCGACTACTTTCACCGCATGGCCGCTGACTTCCAGCGCTACCGGCCGCCCGGATATTCAGCACCGCCCGGTGCCCGCGGCATGAAATTTCATCTTGTCGAGCGGGACGCCTGGGTGCGGTACGCCATCCTTGAGCCGCTGAACATTGCCCGGGTCTCGGCCCGCCGCGCGCTGCGGGGCCGCCGGGCTGGCCCCCAGGATTTATCCCCGGGTTGCGGTGGTGTCCCGGGCGCCGGGATGAACGTGCTGGCCAGCGACGGTGCGCGAGCGGCCACCGCCATCCGCGGGCGTTATCCCGGCCAGGTCAAGGCGGGGTCAAGTAGAGTCGCTGCGCCACCATCTCCGGTCCGAGCGGGTGCAGAGGGCAGGTGACTATATGCGGCACTGGATCGGCCTTGGCCTGGCCATCGCCCTGGCGGTGGCGCTGTTCTTCGGCGGCGGCTGGGGAGTGACTCGCATGTCGGCCCTGCCTGCCGAGGGACTGAGCCTGACCAGCAACCGCGGCCTCAGCGCGCTCGGCGCCCTGGCCGGGGTGGGCCTGCTGCTCGGCATCCTGGTGGCCGCACCCAGGATTTCGCCGCTGGCTGCCGGGCTGCCGGGGCTGGTGCTCCTGGCCTGGACCGCGCTTCTCGGCCTGAGCGGCACGCTCGCGGTCAGGCTGATCCCGCTGAAGCAGGGTCCCGCGGGGGCTGGCTTCCACGTCATGCTGGTGAGCGGCGTGCTGGCGTTGCTCGGCTTCGCCATGATCTTCCCGTTGTTCGTGCCCTCACGCTGGTGGGGGTCCGGCGGGGACGACGATGGCGGGGACGCCGACGGCGAAGATGAGGACGAGCCCCGCCGTCCGCCCCCGCCGGCCGGCCTGCTGTCGGGCTAGTGCGCGGCCGAGAACTGCTCGCTCTCGGTGGAGCCGCTCAGCGCGACGGTGGAGGCGTCCGGCGAAATGGCGGACGTGACCAGGTCGAAGTAGCCGGTACCGACCTCGCGCTGGTGGCGGGTCGCCGTGTAGCCGCGGGACTCCGCGGCGAACTCGGCATCCTGCAGCCGCACGTAGGCAGGCATGCCCTCGGTCGCGTACCCCCGGGCCAGGTCGAACATCGAGTAGTTCAGGGCGTGGAAGCCGGCCAGGGTGATGAACTGGAACTTGTACCCCATCTCGCCCAGCTCGCGCTGGAATTTCGCGATGGTGCCATCGTCGAGGTGCTTGCGCCAGTTGAAGGACGGTGAGCAGTTGTAGGCCAGCAACTGATCCGGGTACTGCGCGTGGATGGCGTCCGCGAACTCGCGCGCCACATCCAGGTCCGGGGTCGAGGTCTCCATCCAGAGCAGGTCCGAATACGGCGCGTACGCGAGGCCACGCGCGATGCACGGCGCCATCCCGTTGCGCACCCGGAAGAAGCCTTCTGCCGTCCGGTCGCCAGTGATGAAGGGCTGGTCGCGCTCGTCCACGTCGCTGGTGATCAGCGTGGCGGCGTGCGCGTCGGTGCGGGCCACGACGAGCGTCGGCACACCGCAGACGTCGGCCGCCAGGCGCGCGGCGTTCAGCGTCTTGATGTGCTGGCCGGTCGGGATGAGCACCTTCCCGCCGAGGTGGCCGCACTTCTTCTCGGACGCGAGCTGATCCTCCCAGTGCACGCCCGCGGCTCCCGCCGCGATCATCGCCTTCATCAGCTCGAACGCGTTGAGCACGCCGCCGAAGCCCGCTTCCGCGTCGGCCACGATGGGCGCCATCCAGTGCGGCTGCGCAGTGGTGTCGCCATCCGATTCCGACCAGGTGATCTGGTCGGCGCGGAGCAGCGCGTTGTTGATCCGGCGGACCACCTGCGGCACCGAATTGGCCGGGTACAGGCTCTGGTCCGGGTAGGTCTCACCGGCCAGGTTGCCATCCGCGGCCACCTGCCAGCCGGACAGGTAGATGGCCTGCAGGCCCGCCTTGACCTGCTGCACCGCCTGGTTGCCGGTGATGGCGCCGAGCGAGGAGACGAAGTCCTCCTGCTGCAGCAGGGTCCAGAGCCGTTCCGCGCCCAGCCGGGCCAGCGTGTGCTCCTCCTGCACGCTGCCCCGCAGCCGCAGCACGTCCTCGGCGGTGTACGTGCGGTCGGTGGCGCGCCAGCGCGGGTCGCTGGCCCACTTCCGGCGCAATCCTGCGGCCTGCTCATGCACCGGGGTGGCGCCGCTGCGCCCGTTGCGGCTGTCGCCCGTGTGCCCGTTGCGGCTGTCGCCCGTGTGCCCCTTGAGGCTGTCGCCTCTGTGCCCGTTGCTGGCTTCTGCTGACTGTGTGCCCTCGAGGCGACGATCGCTCACTGGGTCCTCCCGACGTATGCCGTCCCCTGGGTTGGTAACCCCAGGGTGCGCAGAAGGCAGTACAAAGGCCAAGAGCCCAAGGTCCTGAATATTTGATGATTTTCACTTAACATGAACTTATGACGGAGTTGAGCACGAAAGACGCGCAGGACTTGCCATCAAGTGGTCTAGACCTGGCAACGTTCGGGCAGCGCCTGCGGCACCTGCGGCGCGCTCAGGGGATCACGCTCGCCGAGCTTGGCCAGCGGGTGGGCCGTGCCCCCTCCGCGCTGTCGCTGCTGGAGAACGGCCGCCGGGAGCCCAAACTGTCGCTTATCGAGTCGCTGGCCACAGCGCTGTCGGTGCCCGCCGGGGAACTCCTCCGGCACCAGCCGCCGAGCCGCCGGGCCCAGCTGGAGATCGCGGTGGCCGACGCGCAGCGCGACCCCGTGTACCGCGACCTCGGCCTGCCGCACTTGAAGGCTGGTGCCCGTGTGCCCAACGACGTGCTCGAGCACATCGTCGCGCTCTATTCGGAATTGCGCAGGCAGCGCACCAGGCCAACGGCCACGCCGGAGGAGGCCCGGATGGCGAACGCGGTGCTGCGCGAGGCGATGCGCGAGCGGGGCAACTATTTCGAGGCCATCGAGGCCGCCGCGGCCCGCGCGCTCGACGACGTTAGCTATCGTGACGGCGCGCTGTCCCAGGGCACCATCATGGCGATCGTTATGCGGCATGGTTTTGCGGTCAGGTATGCGCAGGACCTGCCCAGGTCCGTCCGGTCGGTTACCGACCTGCGCAACCACCGGATCTACCTGAAGCAGGAGAACATGGGCATGCACTCGCCCCGGGCTGTCCTGCTGCAGACGCTCGGGCATTTCGTGCTCGGCCACGACACGCCGAAGGACTTCGCTGACTTCCTGCGGCAGCGGGTCGAGGCGAACTACTTCGCGGCCGCGGTGCTCGTCCCCGAGCGGTCAGCCGCGCGGTTCCTGCTCGACGCCAAGCAGAGCAGGGAACTGTCGGTCGAGGACCTGCGGGACGTGTTCTCGGTGTCGTATGAGATGGCGGCCCACCGCTTCACCAATCTGGCCACCCATCATCTCGGCCTGACCTGCCACTTCGTGAAGAACGACGAGAGCGGCATCATTTACAAGGCATACCAGAACGATGGCCTGGTGCTGCCGGCCGACTCCACCGGCGCGATCGAGGGCCAGCGGATGTGCCGCCAGTGGTCTGGCCGCCAGGTGTTCTCCTCGGCCGACCGGTTCTCGCTCTGTTACCAGTACTCCGACACGCCGGCCGGCACGTTCTGGTGCGTCGCGCACGTCGACCCGGGCGCCGAGCGCGGGTTCGCGATCACCCTCGGCACCCCGTATGAGCACGCCCGATGGTTCCGCGGCCGGGAAACGGCCACGCGGATGACGTCGGCGTGCCCGGACGGCGAGTGCTGCCAGCGTCCCCCGGCGGGGCTCGCGGCCCGCTGGGATGGCATGGCCTGGCCGTCGGCCCGGGCGCATTCGCACATCCTGTCCGCGCTGCCGACCGGGAGCTTCCCCGGCGTGGACGAGTCCGACGTGTACGAGTTCCTGGACCGGCACGGCAGCGAGTAATCCGGCCCTGGGTTCTGGCCCCGGCATATGCTACTGTTCAGTAACATAACGGTTGACCGCCAGGCCTGCGAGGATGCCGATGACCAGTGACCCTGACACCCCTGGGGCCTTCTCCCTGGACCTCGGTCCTGACCTGCGCGAGATGCGCGACTGGGTCCATGGCTTCGCGGTCGGCGCGATCAGGCCCGCAGCGGCGGAATGGGATGAGCGGGAGGAGACTCCCTGGCCTGTCCTGGAAGAGGCGGCCAAGGTCGGGCTCTACTCGCTCGACTTCTTCGGCCAGCAGTGGCTGGAGCCGAGCGGCCTCGGCATCCCCGTCGCCTTTGAGGAACTGTTCTGGGGCGACGCGGGGATAGCTCTCGCACTGGTCGGCACCACCCTGGCCGCTGTCGCGGTGACCAGCAACGGCACCCCCGAGCAGGTCGGGGAGTGGCTGCCGCAGATGTTCGGCGCACCGGGGGATGTGAAGCTGGGCTCGTTCTGCGCCTCAGAATCGGACGCGGGTAGTGATATCGGGTCCATACGGACCCGTGCCGAATACCGACAATCAACCGACGAATGGCTACTTAACGGAACGAAGGCGTGGGCCACCAACGGCGGCATCGCGGACGTTCACGTCATCGTGGCCTCGGTTGACCCGTCGCTCGGCACCCGTGGCCAGGCGAGTTTCATCGTGCCGCCAGGGACGCCAGGACTGAGCCAGGGCCAGAAGTTCCGCAAGCACGGGATCCGCGCCTCGCACACGGCGGAGGTCGTGCTCGACGATGTGCGGCTGCCGGGACGTTGCCTGGTCGGCGGCAAGGACCGGCTGGACGATCGGCTGGGCCGGGTGCGCGCGGGCGGCCGGGGCGGCGAGCAAGCGGCGATGAAGACGTTCGAGGCGTCCCGGCCTGGCGTGGGGGCGATGGCGGTCGGCGTCGCCCGCGCGGCCTTCGAGTACGCCCGCGACTACGCCCGGGAGCGGGTCCAGTTCGGCCGCCCCATCGGGCAGAACCAGGCCATCGCGTTCATGCTCGCCGACATGCGGGCGTCGGTGGACGCGGCCCGGCTGCTCGTGTGGCGGGCCGCGTGGATGGCGCGCCAGGGCATCGCGCTCGATGACGCCGAGGGGTCCATGTCCAAGCTGGTCGCGGGGGAGACCGCGGTGCGGGTGACCGAGCAGGCCATCCAGGTGCTCGGCGGTAACGGCTACACCCGCGATTTCCCGGTCGAGCGCTGGCACAGGGACGCGAAGATCTTCACGATCTTCGAGGGCACCTCCGAGATCCAGCGCATGATCATCGGCCGCGCCCTCACCGGCCTGGACGTCCGGTAGTCCGGCCCGGCCAGCTCGGCTGTCGCGGTACCCGCTAACACGAGAGCGCGCGTCCGTCGCGTGGCGCCGTGCGCGGTGTCGTCTGGTGGCTCAGGCTGTCAGCGTGAGGTGGTGTCGCCGGGGCTCAGGTAGTGTGGCCGTCTCATGTCGGCGTCCCCGTCACCTCCCTCTCGATCCGCCATCGTCACCAGGCTTCGGGCCGCTGGCTGTGTCTTCGCCGAGGACGAGGCGCAGTTGCTCATCTCCGCAGCGCGGACGCCTGCCGACCTCGCCGCCATGGTGGACCGGCGAGCCGCCGGCCTGCCCCTCGAACATGTCCTCGGCTGGGCGGAGTTCTGCGGCCTGCGGATAGCCGTGGACCCGGGAGTCTTCATACCCCGCCGCCGAACCGAGTTCCTCGTCCGCCAGGCCGCCGCGCTGGCCCGCCAGGCTGCTAGCCGCGCCGGCCGGGCCGGCACCCGGCCACCAACGGTCGTCGTCGACCTGTGCTGCGGCTCGGGCGCGGTGGGCGCCGCCCTGGCCGCGGCGCTGGGCCGGGTCGAGTTGCACGCCGCCGACATCGACCCTGCCGCGGTGCGATGCGCCCGCCGCAACATCGCGGCTGGTGGTCAGGTGTACGAAGGTGACCTCTATGAGCCGCTGCCCGCTATGGTGCAGGGCCGCGTCGACGTCCTGGTCGCCAACGTGCCCTACGTACCGACTGAGGAGGTCGGGTTGCTGCCTCCGGAGGCGCGCATACACGAGGCGCGGGTGGCGCTCGACGGTGGCGCGGACGGCCTTGAAGTGCTGCGGCGGGTGACCGCCGCGGCACCACTGTGGCTGGCGCCAGGCGGCTGCCTGCTGGTGGAGACGAGCGAGCGCCAGGCGCCGCAGGCCCTCGACGCTTTCGCCCGCGGCGGGTTCATTGCGCGGGTGGCCAGTTCCAGCGAACTGAACGCCACCGTCGTCATAGGAACCAGCCCGGGCCCGCCAACCCGGCCCGATTTGAGACCCGATGCCGGGTCCGGCTGGCCTGGCGGACGGGAGACCGCCCGACCGGTTCACCCTCTTCTCTGATTTGCTGAGTTGCGCAAGTCTGAACCTAAGGTGGCGCGGACGCTGGCTACCCGGCCGCGGACAATCACCAGCGGGCGACACGGCGAGCTGATCGACAGGAAGGATCTCGGCCCATGAGCCTCTATACGGTGGTCCGTCACCCCCGGGTGCATACCCGCCGGCACTGTAAGCCGGCCCAGGCCGCTGACCATTATGCCGGGTTCAATGGCCGGCTGGCCGCGTTGATCACGGCCAGGATCGGGTCGATGTGGACGGTCTATGTCTGCCTGGCCATCGCGGTGATCTGGATGGTGCTCGGTGCGAGGCAGATGCTGGGTTTCGATCCCTATCCGTACCCGTTCTTGCTCTTCCTCGGGAACGTAGTCCAGCTTTTGCTGATCTTCATAATCCTGCTTGGCCAGCAGGTGCTGGGTCGCGCCGCAGACAGTCGTGCCATGCAGACTTACGAGGACGCCGAGGCGATCCTGGTCGACTGTGAGCAGATCCAGAACCACCTGATCGCGCAGGACACCCACCTGGCGAGCTGCATGGACCTGCCCTCCGACGAGCGGGAGACCCTGGAAAAGGCCGCGGAGAGGTTCGAGGCGCCGCCGACTATGGATGATCAGTACGTCGGTTTCAACGGCCGGCTGGCCGCCTTGATCACGAACAAAGTCGGTACGATGACGGCCTTCTATATTGCGGTGGCGTTCCAGCTCGGGTGGATGATCATCGGCCAGGCGCTTGGCTTCGACCCCTTCCCGTACTTGTTCCTGCTGTTCCTGTCCAGCCTGACCCAGCTTCTGCTGATGTTCATCATCATGGTCGGGCAACAGGTAATCGGGAAAGCGGCGGACAAGCGTGCGGCCCAGACCTACGTGGACGCCGAGGCGGTGCTGCACGCGTGTGAGAGCCTGCAAGCTCATTTGCGCGCACAGGACCTGGCCATCCGCCATGTCGTCCAGCACATGGGCCAGTGCCGCCCCAGCCAGCCGACGTAGTGGTTCCCGGTAGCGTGCTGCGTTGGTGCTGACCCCCTCAAAACGGCGCCACCCGCTCGATGGTCGGTTCACGTGCTTGGCAGGATCATGCGTAGCCCGTGTACGCACCTACATTTCGTCCCGGATGAACTCGTCCGCGGAGCTCGCGGTGCGCGGGCGCGACCTTTGAAGCAATACTCGGCACAGGCACGCGGCGAGGCATAATCGTGGGCGGCATCATCGGTGGCGCCGTTGGCGTTCTCGATGTCCGGACGCCCCGGGAGCCTGCGAAACGGCCGGGCGCTCGTGCGGGAGGTGGCTGGTGCGGTTCCACCGGGTGCAGACACTGCGGCGGCTGCCCCATCCAGGCCGTGGCTTCACCCAGGGACTGGTCCTAGACGGAGACCTGGTGTGGGAGAGCACCGGCCAGTACGGAGAATCCTCGCTGCGCAGGTACCGCCTCGGCGTTGAGCAGCTCGACTGGTCCGCGCCACTGCCACACGAACTTTTCGGTGAGGGCATCTGCCTGGCCGGCGACCGGCTGTGGCAGCTCACCTGGCAGGAGCGGGTCGCCCTGAGCTGGCCGCTCACCGCGCTCGGCACGGTTGGCCCCGGGTCCGCGGGCACTGGATCCGCTGGCACTGGATCCACTGGCACCGTGCCGTCTACGACCGTGGCGTCTACGACCGTGGCGTATACCACCGTGCGCTACAACCGGGAGGGCTGGGGGATCTGCAATGCCGGCCGCTGGGCCGTCACCAGTGACGGCAGCAGTGAACTCATCCTGCGTGATCTGCGGACCCTTGAGCCGCTGTGGACGGTGCTCGTCCGGTGCGAGGGCCGCCGGGTGGACGGGCTCAACGACCTCGAATGGCAGGCCGGCCGGGTGTGGGCCAACGTCGGGGCCACGGCGTGCCTGGTTAGCGTGGACCTGGCCAGCGGCGAGGTGCAGGACGTGGTGGATGCCCGGGCGCTTGCCGCACATGAGCATGTCAGGCGCGATCCCCAGTCGGTGCTGAACGGCATCGCCGCGCTGCCCGGCACCGATGACTTCTTGCTCACCGGGAAGAACTGGAACTCGATCCACCAGGTGCGCCTGGTTCCCGACCGCAAGCCCAGGCGGCTGGAGAAACTACTCGACTTGTGATGTCAGCGTGAAATCCATCTCGACGACGCGGCGGACATCCGGCGGGTCGCCGGGCCCGGCCAGCCGGAACGGCTTGATCAGCGAGTCCTTGACGCCGAAGACCGTGTCGCTGTCCAGGTAGGGATTCTCCGCATCGAAGATGTGCGTCGTGACCGGGCGCCGGTCCGGGGCGGACACGATGGCGTGGATGTGGGCGGCCCGCCAGGAGTGCCGGCCGGAGCCGCGCAGCAGGTCACCGACGGGCCCGTCGGTGGGGACCGGGTAGCTGACCGGCCGGGCGGTGCGGAACTCATACCGGCCGTCGGGGCCGGTGACGAACACGCCCCGGAGGTTGAACGGCGGCTGCCCGGAATCCTGGGTGTCGTAGAGGCCGTTGGCGCTGGCCTGCCAGATGTCGAGGGTGGCGTCGGCCAGCGGCTGGCCCCCGGAATCCGTCACGCGCCCGCGGACCAGGACAGGCTCACCGTCCTCCGGGCGCCCGATCTGCTCGCCCATGGCCCGCTGCGGGGCGCCGGGCAGGTAGAACGGGCCGAGGACCGTCGACTCCGTGCTGCCGTCCGCCGCATTGACCATGTCGACCAGCGATGACAGGCCCAGCACGTCGGAGAGCAGGATGAACTCCTGCCGCTCGCCATCGCATTTCTGGCCGGTCGCGGTGAGGAATTCCAGGCCGGCCAGCCACTCCTGCGATGTCAGCCCCGTTTCCGTCGCGAACGCGTGCAGGTGGGAGATCAGGGCGGTGAGGATCTCACGCAGCCGGGGATCTGGCGTATCGCCATAGGCATCCAGAACGCGGTCGGTGAGCTGGGCAGGAGTCATGGCTTCATTGTCCACGCCGCGGAGCCAGAGGAGCCGCTGGCGTCAGCGGCCGGCCGAGTTCTCGGCCAGCGGTGCGACGTAGGGCCTGCTCTCCTGCCACGCCGCCACCTGCTCCGGCCGGCCGAACACCCGGAGATAATTCTCGACGCCGTGCCGCACTTGGTCCCACATCAGGATGGGCTCGTGGTCGGTGCCGTCCACGCCGGTGAAGGGAGCAAGCGGCTCAAGCAGCGTGTCCAGGCTTGGGTAGTAGAAGACGGCGGTCGATCGCCGGGTCACCGTGCCGCCCGCGACCACCCGGTGCCGGACCGGGCGCAGCTGCCCGTTGGTCCACCCGGCGAGCAGGGCGCCCGAGAAGACCTGGAGGGCGCCAGGAATGACCGGCACCGGCAGCCACCCACCGTCAGGCAGCTGGGCCTGGAGCCCTTCGTAGTCGCCTTCCTGGCCGAGGACCGTCAGCGCCGAATCGTCCGCGTGCTCGAGGAGGAGCAGCTTGTTCTCGTCGGAAGCGTCCGGGTAGGACCAGGTGGGGTAGTCGTTGACGGTGAGCCTCAGGTAGGGGAGCGAGCTGCGGGGGAAGGTGTCATCGGCAAGATCCAGCACCCTGGCATACAGCTGGAGCACCCGCTCAGCGAGCGTGCGGGAGGCATCGATATAGCGGAACGTGACGTCGCGCAGCTGGGGGTCATCCGGCGGCCATACGTTCACGTGTGCGTAGAGGCCGAGGTAGTCCGCGGGGACGCCGGCCGCCCGCGCGTCCTCGGCGTTGTCGAACTGGCCCACGGTGAAGCGCTCCAGTTCGAGGCGGCCGAAGTCGTCCGGCCACTGCCGCCAGCCGCGGTAGGGATGCCCGGTCGGACTGGACAGTTTCGCCTTGTCGGCCCGGGGCAGGCTGAGCAGGCGGCCTGCCCGCCGGTTGAAATCCTGGATCAGGGCCGGGTTCACGCCGTGCCTGACGACCTGGATGATCCCGATCTGCTCGGCCGCAACGCGGATCTCGTCAAGCAGTTCGCGCGGGGGGTTGCCGCCCAGGGCGACCTCAAGGTCCACCACAGGTATCTGCGTCATTGCTTTCCTCCCGCCGCCTGGGCTGCCGACTCGGCCCGGCCGCTGTCGGCTCGGCGGCACATGCGGACTCCTGGTCGAGAGCGCCGCCAATGATCAGGGCACGTGGCCCCGCCCTTGGCCAGGATAGCCAGAGACGCGCGCCGCCTGGGGACAGCGGCGCGGTGTATCAAATCGGGTGCCCCGGCGGTGAACTCAGCACGCGGGAACTGCCGGAGTTGCCGTTCAGCCGGGCCGGGTTCCGGTACCGGGTACCGCGTATCCCGTGTAGTTCTCGGCCAGCGAGGTCGCCGCCGCGCGGGAGGTGGTGACATAACGGAGCTGGGACAGTTGCAGTTGTGCCTCCATCGCGTCCGCGCCCGGAGTGGCGTGCAGCATAGAGGTCATCCACCAGGAGAAGTGCGTGGACCGCCAGACCCGGTCCAGGCAGGTCGCCGAGTAGGCGTCGGCCGGCCCAGGGTCCCCGCGCAGCAGCCCGTCCAGCGCCCGGGCCAGCACGGCGACGTCCGCGAGGGCCAGGTTGAGTCCCTTGGCGCCGGTCGGCGGAACGATGTGCGCAGCGTCACCGGCCAGGAACAGTCGGCCGTACTGCATCGGCGCGCTCACGAAACTGCGCATCGGCGTGATGCCCTTGTCCGTGATGGGGCCTTCCTTCAGCTCCCATCCGGGCAGCGCGAACCGCCGCTGCAGTTCCGCCCAGATCCGGTCGTCCGGCCAGGACGCGATCTCCTCGTCCGGGGGGACCTGCAGGTAGAGCCGGCTGACCTGCGGGCTGCGCATGGTGTGCAGGGCGAAGCCGCCGGGGTGGTGGGCGTAGATCAACTCGTCCGTCGAGGGCGGGACGTCGGCCAGGATGCCGAGCCAGGCGTACGGGTAGCTGCGCTCCCAGGTGGTCACCAGGCCGGTGGGGATGGTCGGCCGGCAGATCCCGTGGAAGCCGTCGCAGCCCGCGATCGCATCGCAGGTGACCTCGTGCCGGGCGCCGTCCGCGCCGGTGTACCTGAGCACCGGCCGGTCGGTGTCCAGGCGATCAACCGACGTGTCGGTCACCTCGAACTCCAGGCTGGCACCGGCGGAGATACGTTCAGCGATAAGGTCCTTGACCACCTCGGTCTGGGCGTAGACGGTCACCGTCCGGCCACCGGTCAACTCCCTGAAGTCCAGGTGGTGGCGTCCCCCAGCGAACTGCAGGTAGATGCCGCCGTGTTCAAGGCCCTGCCGGTCCAGCCGGTCCGCGAGCCCGGCCTCGCGCAGCAGGGCCACGCTGCCGTCTTCGAGCAGCCCGGCCCGCTGCCGGGCCTCACAGTAGGCCCGGCTGCGGATCTCGATCACGACCGAGTCAATTCCGCGCAGCGCGAGCAGATGCGAGAGCAGCAGCCCGGCTGGGCCGGCCCCGACAATGCCTACCTGTGTGCGCATGATGGCCTAGAAGGGACAGGGAGCGATCTCCCCGCGAACGGTGACCCCGCGGGTGCCGGTGAACGCGTCGAGGTTGGCGGTCCCGCCGAACCGTGCGCCGGTGCCGCGTCTCCGCCGCTGGCGGGCCGCCAGCCGCCCGAGAAAACCTTCCCCCGCCAGATCGATTCGTCGATGAATGTCACCGGGCACTCCCTGAAGTTCCGTGCGCACTACGAACATCAGTTCTGTGTACGAACAGGCTGAATCTAGGTGATGTCGCAGCCAGTGTCAACGCGGGCCAGCAGCGCCGCGCGGGCCTGCGAACTGGGTCCTTACGCCTGCTCGGACAGTCTGTACGAGCGGGGCGGCTCATGCTACGCCTGGGGGCATGAATCTTGAGACGACGGCGGCCGCCCCCGCCGCATCCGATGAGGCGATCAGCGTCGTGACCGAGCGCGTCCACGCAGAAGAGATCTCGCTGGTCTGGTTCCTCTACGCCGACCATGGCGGCATCATCCGCGGCAAGGCCGCGTCGGCGGCGATGCTGCACACGAGGATGATCACCGGGATCGGGCACACCGTCGCCATGATGGCGATGTCGATGCTCGACCACCTCCAGCCGGTGGAGGGCATGGGACCGGTCGGCGAGGTCCGGATCATGCCCGATCCGGCCACCTTCGTGCCGCTCCCGTATGCTCCCGGCGCGGGCGTGATGCTCGCGGACCTGGTCCAGCCCGGCGGGGAACCGTGGGACGCGTGCTCGCGCACATTCCTCAAGCAGGCGATCGCCGAACTGGCCACCGAGGGCTACACGGCCAGCGCCGCGTTCGAGCCGGAGTTCACGCTGGGCCGGCGCGCGCTGGACCCAACGGGCGGCCCTGACCGGCTTGTCCCCACCGACGACAGCCTGTGCTACTCGGCGACCGGGTTCCACCTGGCCCACAGCTTCGTCATGGACCTGGTGGCGGCGCTGGAGGCACAGGGCCTGCAGGTAGAGCACTACTACCCGGAACTGGGCCACGGGCAGCAGGAGGTGTCGATCCGGCACGCTCCGGCGCTGCGCGTCGCCGACAACCATGTCCTCTACCGGGAGACCGTACGCGGGCTCGCCTTCCGCCGCGGCCTGTGGGCCAGCCTCGCCCCGAAGCCTGTTCCCGATCAGGCCGGCAACGGGACGCACCTGCACCTGTCGCTGCGCGACATCGGCCGCCGCGGGGGGCCGGGGGAGCGGTCCATGTTCTATGACCCCAATGACCGCTATCAGTTGTCCCAGACCGGCTACCACTTCATCGGCGGCCTGCTTGCCCACCTGCCCGCACTGACCGCGCTGACCTGCGGGAGCGTGAACAGTTACCGGCGGCTGGCGCCGCAGATGTGGAGCAGTGCCTACACCGTGTACGGGATGGACAACAGGGAGGCAGCGGTCCGGATCTGCTCCCCGATGCGGACTGACCCGGCCGGCACGGTGAACCTGGAGCTCAAGCCCTCCGATTCCAGCGCCAATCCCTACCTGTCGCTCGGCGCGTCGATCCTGGCCGGCCTGGACGGGATCCGCCGCAAGCTTGATCCGGGAGAAGCCGTCAACGTCGACCCCGCAATCCTTTCCGATACCGAACGAAAGTCCGTGGGCGCATCCCGTCTTCCCAGTTCGCTGGACGAAGCACTGGATGCCCTGGCCGCCGACGAACTGCTGATGGATGCTCTGGGCCCACTGCGCCGCAACGCCTACCTGGCGGTGAAGCGATCCGAGGCCGACGCGTTCGCGGGCGGCGACGCCGCCTACGAATGCTTCGAGCACTTCACCAAGATCTGACCCCTCGCTGAGCCCTCATCCGCCCGCAAACGCAAGCCAGGAGGGATGTCCGCGGGACGCGGCAAGTGCGAAAATCGCAGGTGTCACTTCCCCAAGTTCTGACCCTGCCGACGCGGGTCAGCCCGGCCGATCCGGTCTCCAGCGCGATCCAAGGAGTGTGGCCATGACCGCCAACTCAGATTCCGGTTCGCTGATCTCCGAGCGGGTGGCCGGGGGCATGCTGCCCCGTGTGCTCACCACGTTCGACATGGTGGCGATTTTCGTCGCCATCGTGCTGTTCATCACCAACGCCGCCGTTATCCAGGGCGCCGGGCCGTCGGCGTTCGGCTGGTGGATCATCGGGTTCGTGGTGTTCCTGGTGCCATGCGCCATCGCCACCGGCCAACTGGGTGCGATGTTCCCCGGTGAGGGCTCTATCTACCTGTGGACGCACAAGGCGTTCGGGCCATTCTGGGGGTTCTTCGCCGGCTTCTGCGCCTGGTGGCCCGGGGTGCTGGTGATGGTGGCCACCGGGACCACCACGGTCGCGTTCCTCGGCTTCGTGTTCCCGGCCCTGAACTCCTGGCCGATCCAGGCGCAGGGCCTGGTGATCATCGCGGTAATCCTGGTCTCCGCGCTGGTCGCGGTGCTCCGGTTCCGGGTCACCCAGAACGTGGTCAACGTGGTCTTCGTGCTCTACGGCCTGGCCATCCTGGCCATGTTCGCGTCCGGCGTCGTCTACCTGGCCCGCGGCCATCACGCGGCGGTGAACCCGTGGGACTTCACCGCCTGGCGCCCCGGGTCGGCGCACGGGCTGAACTTCACCAACTGGACGTTCTTCGGGCTGGCCGTGCTCGCTCTGCTCGGCGTCGAGGTGCCGCTCAACATGGGTGTCGAAATCCGGGAGCAGAAGTCGGTGACCCGCTACCTGCTCTGGGGCTCGCTGGTTGTCGTGGTCGCCTACCTCCTGGCCACCTGGGGAGTCATGGTGACCGTGCCCGCGTCCGGCGCGACCAACATCACGGCGGTGGCCGCTGCCGTCGGCGTGGGCCTCGGCAGCGTGGCAGGCAAGCTCACCGCGATCGTGCTCGCCCTGTTCTTCCTCTTCATCACCGTCGTCTACAACTACTCCTTCGCCCGGCTGATCTTCGTGTCCGGGCTGGACCGCCGGCTGCCGCGGGCGATGTCGCACGTGAACAGGGCCCGGGTGCCAGATACCGCCGTCTGGGTGCAGACCGTGGTGGCGGCGGTGTTCACGCTGATCGCCTTCGTCGCGGTGCCGAGCGTGGTTGGCGGCGGCTCGGTGAATGCCGAGACGAAGATCTACGACGTGCTGCAGGCGGCGGTCACGGTCATCTGGTGCATCTCGATCGTGGTGCTGTTCGTGGACATCCTGATCATCCTGCGCCGCTACCAGGCCCAGTTCCAGGCCCGCAGGATCGCGCACCCGGCGGTGTTCTGGGCCTGCTCGATCATCGGCGGCCTCGCCTCGGTGGTCGGGATCATCGCCACGCTGTCCGGGTCGTGGACCCCGCTGATCGGGAACAACGCCGGGAAGGTGACCATCTTCGGCGCGGTGATCAACTACGGTGCCTGGTTCTGGTGGGTGGGCGGGATCACGGTGGCCTCACTCGCCGTAGGCTCCCTCCTCTATGTGGTCGGCCGCAGGAGCGCGTCGGCCGAGGCATCCGGCGGCACCAAGGTAGCCGCCGCCGGCTAGCTAGAAAGGGCGTGACTCACTCGGCGGGATTCTCGAAATTTGTTCGTTCCTGGTGTCGATGGCGCGGTCCTCTAACCGTCTCCTAGGTGTCTGAACCACCGAACGAAGGGAAGGGCTAGCGTGAAGTACATGCTGCTGATCATGGGTTTCCGCAAAGGCGAGGACATGCTCCAGCCGCCGAGCAGCGGAGCACCCTCGGTGGAGGAGTTCATGCAGTACCAGCAGGAGCTCGGGCAGGCCGGTGTGCACGTTGACTCCGCAGTGCTCCACTCTTTTGAGGACGCCACCCAGGTGCAGGTCAACGATGCTGGCGAGCGACTGGTGACCAACGGGCCGTTCGCAGAGTCCCGCGAGTACCTGGGCGGCTATCAGATCATCGACGTCCCCGACCTCGACGCAGCGCTTGACTGGGCGGCCAGGTGTCCGGGCGCGAAGTACGGGCGCGTCGAGGTGCGGCCGCTCGCCGAGTTCTGAGGACCAAGGCGATGGGGCCGGCAGGCGAACCGATCGAGGCAGTGTTCCGAGAGGAGCGCGGCCGTCTGCTGGCCCTGCTCGCGGCCCGATTCGGCGACCTCGATCTCGCCGAGGAGGTTACCGCTGAGGCCCTTCTGGCAGCGGTAGAGACCTGGCCACGCTCCGGGGTCCCGCGCGAGCCGCTGGCCTGGCTGGCGACCACGGCTCGGCGCAAGGCCGTCGACCGGATCCGGCGGGACGCCACGTTGGCCACGAAGCTCGCCACTCTGCACGCCGATGCCGATCCGGCGCGCCGCACAGAGCCGATCCCAGAGCACGAGCACATCCCCGACGACCGGTTGCAGCTCATGTTCGCGTGCTGTCACCCCGCTCTCGACCTGGACACGCAGACCGGGCTCACCCTGCGCTACATCGCGGGCCTCAGCACCGCTGAGATCGCACAGGCCTTCCTCGTCCCGCCGGCGACCATGGCCCAGCGCCTCACCCGCGGCAAGCGCAAGATCCAGCAGAGCCGCATCCCCTTCCGCGTGCCCGGCCCGGACGAGCTCGAAGGCCGTCTGGGGCTGGTTCTGCACGTCGTCTACCTCATCTTCACCGAGGGCTACGCGGCCACCGGCCACCACGATCTGGTCCGATGCGATCTGGTGGACGAGGCCATCCGACTCGCCCGTATCCTCCACCGGCTGATGCCCGGCGAGCCCCGGGTCACTGGCCTGCTCGCGCTCATGCTGCTCACTGACGCCAGGCGGCAGGCCAGGGTCGACGACCATCGCATCGCCGTCTCGCTGGAAGACCAGGACCGCGGCCTCTGGGATACCTCGATGATCGACGAGGGCGCCAGGCTGACAACACAGGCCCTACGCCACCACCCGCCCAACAGCTGGTCCGTCCAGGCCGCAATCGCCGCGTTGCACGACGAGGCGCCGTCTGCTCAGGAGACCGACTGGCGCCAGGTGCGCCTGCTCTACGACGAGCTGTTCGCATTGACCCCGACCCCCGTCGTCGCCCTCAACCGAGCCATCGCCATCTCCTGGCATGAGGGCCCACAGGCCGGCCTCGACCACCTCGAAGCCCTCGCCGACGAACCCGGCCTGGCCCGCCAGCACCATTGGCACGCCGCCCGCGGCCACACACTCGCGAGACTCGGACGTCACACCGCCGCCGCAGAGGCCTACCGGCGGGCCAGCGAACTCGCCCAGACACCCGCCGAGATCGCCTACCTCTCGTCACGCGCCGAGGAGTACGCCACGCCCGGCTGAACAGCTACGAATATGCGGCCGCGATCAGCTTCCTTGTCTGCGCGGTCACCTTCCTGATCATCGGCGGCTGGCCGAGCCGGGGCGCCGGCCACGGGCGCCGACGGGCTGCTGCCGCTGGGCATGCGGGCGAATAAGGGATGGCCACCTCCCTTGTACGGATTGTCGGATCGTCTTAGTGTTTGGATCTGTCTGACTATGTTTGGTGTTGATGTCGAGGCAGTTCTGGACCCGGAGGCGCCATGCGCACGAACCAGGTCAGCCAGCCGGTCGGAGCGCGCGGAGGCAGGCGCCTGCTGCTCACGCTGCTCGCCGCGTCAGCGCTCGTTATCGCGCTCACGGGGGCGATACGGCCCGCGGCAGCGCACCCGGCCGCCCCAGGCTCGTCCGCGCCGGCCGCCGGCACCTCGCACACCGTCAGCTTCGACGGCTACTCGTTCCTGATCGACGGCCAGCGGACCTACATCTGGTCCGGAGAGTTCCACTACTTCCGTCTGCCGAGCCCTGGCCTCTGGCTCGACATCTTCCAGAAGATGAAGGCGGCCGGGTTCAACGCGGCATCGATCTATTTCGACTGGGGCTACCACTCGCCGGCGCCGGGCGTCTACGACTTCACCGGCGTGCGCGACGTGGACAAGCTGCTCGACATGGCGCAGGAGGCCGGCATCTACGTGATCGCCCGCCCGGCGCCCTACATCAACGCCGAGGTCGACGGCGGCGGCCTGCCCGGCTGGATGTCGACCGAGCCGGGCGCGAACCGCAGCGCCGACCCGCAGTTCCTCAAGTACTCCGACGAGTGGATGACGCAGATCGACCGCATCCTCGCCCGGCACCAGCTGACCAACGGCACCGGGCCGGTGATCGCCTACCAGGTCGAGAACGAGTACTACAAGGGCTCGGCCGCGGGCCGCGCCTACATGCAGCACCTCGAGGACAAGGCGCGTGCTGACGGCATCACCGTGCCGCTGACCGGCAACAACAACGGCACCTTCAACTCCGGCGCCGGCGCGCTCGATATCGACGGCCCGGACTCGTACCCGCAGGGCTTCAACTGCTCCAACCCAACCAGGTGGAACGGCGTCCCGGACATCAGCTACGACCACCCCGCGGGGCGGCCGCTGTACACGCCGGAGTTCCAGGGCGGCGCGTTCGACCCGTGGGGCGGGCCCGGCTACGACAAGTGCGCGCAGCTGATCAACGACCAGTTCGCTGACGTGTTCTACAAGCAGAACATCGCCGTCGGAGCGACCGCGCAGAGCTTCTACATGACCTACGGCGGGACGAACTGGGGCTGGCTCGGTCAGCCGGAGAACTACACCTCCTACGACTACGGCGCGGCGATCCGCGAGACCCGCCAGCTCGACCCGAAGTACTACGAGGACAAGCTCATCGGCTACTTCACCCACGCAGTCGCGCCGCTGACCAAGACCGACCGGATCAACGTGACGCCGCCGGACAACCCCGCGATCATCGACACGGCGCGGATGAACCCGGACACCAGGACGCAGTTCCACGTCCTGCGGCACGCCAACTCCACGTCCACGTCGGTGGACACCACGCACATCTCCATCGACTTCAACGCCCAGCCCGCCGCGAACGTCACCTACACCTACGACGACACCGATCCGGCGCTGGAGTACTCGGGCAGCTGGTCGCACGTGGCCAACCAGAGCTACACCGGCGGCGACTACCAGAACACCGAGTCGTTCTCCAACCAGGCCGGCGACTCGCTCACCGTCCCGTTCAGCGGAACCGCGGTCCGCTGGATCGGCTCGAAGACCAGCAACCACGGCCTGGCCGACGTCTACGTCGATGGCACGAAGCAGGCCACGGTCGACGCGTCCGGCAGCCAGAACCAGGCCGTGCTGTTCGCCGCGAGCGGGCTCGTCGACGGGCCGCATACCCTCAAGATCGTCGTCGACGGGACGCACAGCTCGGGCTCGACGGACAACTACGTGTCGGTCGACGCCATCGACGTGCCGACCGGATCGGCCGCGACCAATCCCACCTACCCGGTAGTACCGCAGCAGCCGGGCACCGCGATCACCCTGAACGGCCGCGACTCGCACATCATCGTCGCCAACTACAAGCTCGGCGACTCGCAGCTGCAGTACTCGACGTCGGAGATCATGACGAACGCGACGATCGGGGACCACGACGTCGCGGTGCTCTACGGCGACCAAGGCAGCGACGGCGAAACGGTGCTGCGCTACGCGTCACAGCCAACCGTGCAGGCGATCGGCGGCGCGGTGACCACGACATGGGACCCCGCCACCGGAGACCTCCGGCTGAACTACACGCACGACGGCCTGACCCGGGTCATGATCTCCGGCGGCGGCTCGCGCCCGCTGCTGCTCCTGCTCGCCGACAAGGCGACCGCCGAGACGTTCTGGCAGCAGGACACCGCGGCCGGCCCGGTGCTGGTGCGCGGAACCCACCTACTGCGCACCGCGGTGAGCAGCGACGACGGCAGCACCGTCGCGCTCACCGGCGACAACGGCACCGACCCGAACATCGAGGTCTTCACCTCGGCCTCGGTCATCACCTGGAACGGCAAGCCGGTGCAGACCCAGCCCACCAGCACCGGCAGCCTGACCGGAGCGATACCGGTGGCCGCTCCGATCACGCTTCCCGACTTGACGAACTGGAAGCACCAGCAGGAGTCACCGGAGGCGCAGCCGGGCTTCGACGACTCCAGCTGGCAAGTAGCCGACAAGATGACCACCAACAGCGTCAGCGGGGTGAACACCCTGCCGGTGCTCTACGCAGACGACTACGGTTTCCACACCGGCAACACCTGGTACCGCGGCCGGTTCCGCGCCAGCGGCAACGAGACCGGCATCCACCTTGCGTCGGACTCCGGCGGCGGAGCGCAGGCCTTCTCGGCCTGGCTCAACGGCACCTTCCTCGGCAGCTCCACTACCGGCAGCGCCAACTTCACCTTCCCGGCCGGTGCGCTGAAGCTCGACGGCGACAACATCGTCTCGGTGCTCACAGTGAACATGGGCCACGAGGAGGACTACAACTCCACCAACGGCAACAAGGCCGCGCGCGGGCTCACCAGCGCCGCGCTCATCGGCGCCCCGCTGACCTCGATCACCTGGCGGCTGCAGGGCGTGCGCGGCGGCGAGAACATGATCGACCCGGTACGCGGCCCGCTGTCGACCGGCGGCCTCTACGGTGAACGGGCCGGCTGGTCGCTGCCCGGCTACCCGGACGGCAACTGGACGCCGGTCACCCTGCCGGCGACCGACACCACGCCGGGTGTGTCGTGGTACCGCACCAGTGTCGCCTTCGACCTGCCGAAGGGGCAGGACACCTCGCTCGGGCTGACGATCAGCGACGACCCGTCCCGCCACTACCGGGCGCTGCTGTACGTGAACGGCTGGCAGGTCGGCAACTACGTCAACTACCGGGGGCCGCAGCACAGCTTCCCGGTGCCAAACGGGATCCTCAACCCCAACGGCACGAACAGCATCGCGATCGCCGTGTGGAATCTCGATGGCTCGAGCGGCGGGCTGGGCAAAGTCTCGCTCACGAACTACGGCAGTTACGCGTCGCCGCTGACGGTCGCGCAAAACGACAGCCCGAGCTACGACCCGCACAAGTACGCCATAGCCAAGCCGCCGGGCACGGCCGTTGACCTCCAGGTGCCCGACACCGTTCAGGCCGGGCAGACGTTCACGGCCACGGCAACGGTGACGGTGCCGGCCGACGCGGCGAACGCGACCGGCCTCACCGCGTCGCTGAACCTGCCCGACGGGTGGACGGCCGGGCCTGCCAGCCCGGCCTCGGTGAGCGCGGTGCATCCCGGCGGCTCGGCCACGTTCACCTGGCCGGTCCAGACGGCCTCCGGCCAGCTGGCTCCGGCCTCGGCCGTCACCGCGGTCGTCAGCTACACCCAGCGCGCCCGCCCGGCGAGCAATTCCGACGAGCGGATCATCCGGTCGGTGCCACCGCCACCGCCGGCCGGCACCGACGCGGTCAGCGACCTGCCCTTCCTGTCGGCCACCAACGGCTGGGGGCCGGTCGAGCGCGACACCAGCAACGGTGAGCAGGCCGCAGGCGACGGCCACCCGATCACCATCAACGGCGTCACCTACGCCAAGGGCCTCGGCACCAACTCGATCAGCGACGTGGAGGTCTACCTCGGCGGGCACTGCACGCGGTTCACCGCCATGGTCGGCGTCGACGACGAGCAGAACGGGGCGGGCACGGTGACCTTCAGCGTGGCCGCCGACGGCAAGACCCTGGTGACGACCCCGACCATCCGCGGGCATCAGCCGGCCACGTCGCTCGACGTCGACGTCACCGGCGCCCAGGTCCTGGACCTCATCGTCGGCGACGCAGGCGACGGCAACGGCAACGACCACGGCGACTGGGCAATGCCGACCCTCACCTGCGCGTGACCGATCCGCGCGGACGGGCACATCGGTCACCCCTCAATTGCTAAGAGTGACAGAAGCCTAGGCCTGCGGGGGTCAGTAACGACTGAGGAGCCGAGCGGGCGTGAGCCGGAGGGGCGCGGTGCCGCCTGGACTGAGGAGCCGAGCGTGAGCGAGCCGCCGGGGCGCGCCTAAAAGGTGCCCCTGACGGTATGAAATCGATTGTTTACGCTACCCAGCCTGACCGGCCATGTCATGCTGGCCACGTCGAGTAGGGGTGGTAATGCGCAAGTACGCGCAGGGGGGTTTCGGCCACATGGTTAGCGTGCACAACTTCTCTTACGGGCTGCTGACGCCCGCGCTGGGCTACGTGATGTCCTGCCTGGGCTGCTTCCTCGGCCTTCGGTGCACCACCCGGGCCCGCGCCCTCAGCGGCAAGGCCCGTGCCCGCTGGCTGCTGCTGGCCGCGGTGTCCATCGCGACGACCGGGATCTGGGTGATGCATTTCATCGCCATGCTCGGGTTCACCATCCCCGACCAGACGGTCCGGTACAACGTGCCAGTCACCATCCTTTCCATGCTGATCGCCTTCATCGTGGTGGGCATCGGCCTGCTCATCGTCGGGTTCGGCGGTGAGGGCATAGGCCCGCTGCTGCTGGGCGGCCTGATCATCGGATGCGGCGTGGCGAGCATGCACTATATCGGCATGGCGGCCATGCGCATGCCGGACAGCATGAGCTACAACACGCCGCTGTTCGTGCTGTCGGTCATCATCGCGGTGGTGGCCGGTACCGCGGCGCTGTGGGCGGCGCTGCGCCTGACCTCCGTGTGGTCCACGCTCACCGCCTCCCTGATCATGGGCGTGGCGGTCAGCGGAATGCATTACACGGGCATGGCGGCCATGCGCGTGCACGGCGTCCAGAGTCCGGGCATGGCCGCGTCCATGCCGGGAGGCGTGAGCGCCGTGTCGTTCCTGCTGCCGCTCATCCTCGGCATCAGCATCCTCGCGTTCGTCCTGACGGCGGTCATCTCACTGTCGCCGACCGCGGCGGAGATTCATGAGGATGCCGCCCTGATGGCCCGCATCGCGGCGCCCCCGCAGGAAACTACGGCCCCCCCGCAGCAGCGAGGGTTGTGGGGATCATTACGGGCCTGATGCCGCCGCGCGAAGAAACGCGCCACTAACTGGTATCACAGCGGCCCGCCCGCCCTCCTGTTAGGTAACTAATCGGGGAGGCGGGCGGTATGCAGTCATCAGGATCAGGCGATCGGGCACCCGGCAACCAGGCGGCACCGGCGGTGTCCGGGCCGCAAGCACCGGCGGCGGATGACTGGGCCATCTGCTGCTCAGGGGGTGGCATCCGGTCTGCTGCCTACTGCCTCGGGGCGCTGCAGAGCCTGGACGTGCGCGGGCTGCTCGCGAAGGTCACATGGATCCTGGGCGTATCGGGGGGCGGCTACATCGCCACGTCCCGTGCGCTCGTGGCACACGACCTGCCCGCCGGGACCGAGCCCCACGCCTACGCTTCCGGTACCCCGGAAGAGCTCAACCTTCGTTACAACACCCGCTACATCGCGCCCAACGGCGCGACGGTGCTGGTCGGCGTGCTTTCGCTGCTCCTCGGGGCGATGGTCACGTTTGTTCTCGCGCTCGCCCCGCTGTACGCGCTGGCTCACGCCTGGGGATGGCTGCTCCGCTGGCAGGGCGTCGCGGTCCCGTCCGGGCCGCACGCGATGTCGGCGTCGGTCACCTCGCTGGCTTGGTGGCTGCCGTCGGCCATCGCCACCGGGATCACGCTCGTGCTGTTCGGATACTGGTGGCTGACGCTGGAACCGCCTGGACACCGCCCCCGCCGCCGGGTGCACTGGTGGACATGGCTGAAACCCGATGACCGCGACCAGGGGGCCAACCGTGCGTCGCTGGTGAGCTGGGCGGCCACCCTGACCGCTGGCCTGGCCCTGGCGATGCTCGCAGCGCCCCCGCTCATCTCGTGGCTGACCCGCAGCCAAGGATCGTTCGGTACGATCACGCATTTCTTTGGTTTCGGCGCGAGACCGTCCTTCTCGCTCGCGGCCGTGGCTGGCCTGATCGCCGCGGTGACGGCGATTGCCCGGTCCTGCCAAACGGGGCTGGCCAGGTGGAACGCGCTGGGCGGCGCTGCCCAGGGCGCGAGCAAGGCCCCGAGCAAAGGCGCGGCCGCGGCGCAGCCGGGCATGCTCACGCGGCTGACTGGCCGTCTCCGGCAGCTGGTTTTGCCGTGGCTGGCCAGCGCGGTGATCGTGTTCGGTGGCTTGGTCCTGGTGCTGCTGTGGATAAGCGATGGCGCCCGGGCGGGATTCACCCCCGGCCAGCTCCTGCTGGTCGTCATCGCGCTGGCGGTGATGCTGTTCACGCGGGTCGCCGCGAACGTCAACCGCATGTCGATGCATGACTTCTACCGGTGGCGGCTGGCCGACGCCTTCGCCGTCACCCGGCGGGCGGCTCAGGCGCACAATCCCGTGCGGGCGCGCATGCTGTTCGCCCAGGCCGCCGCCACCCGCCTGTCCGACCTGCGGGAGCGTCATGCATCCGAGCCGGGCCTGGTGATCTGCGGCACGGCCAACATCAACGCGGCCCGGGAGGTGCCGCCGGGGCAAGGCGGCTTCTGCGTCACGTTCGATCCGGAGCACGTGACCCTGCACCGGGAGAAGGGCCTAGCGGGCCTGGAGCCCGCCCAGGCCGCGACGTCCGATTACGAAGCCCTGGTCGGTAACCGCAGGTGCACCTTGTTCGACGTGTCCGCGATCAGCGGGGCAGCGATCTCTCCCCTGATGGGTGCCGCGACCCGGCACGCCTACCGGATCCTGTTCACCACGACCAACGTCCGGCTCGGCGTGTGGCTGCCCCACCCGAACGTGGTCCGGGACGCACGCAAGTGGATCGACCACCCCGAGCGCAGCAGCCCCGACTCCTGGTGGGTGCGCCGCCCGCTGCTCCTCCTGCTCTGGTACCTGTCTCCGCACCTGCTGTGGAACCGCGACCCGGGCAAGAACTCCGACCGGGAGACCCGGCTGTGGGCCCATGTGCTCACGCTCAGGCTCCGCGGCGGGCTGCGCGGCACGCTCTGGTACCGGGCGATGCAGCCCACCCTCGGGCTGCTGTGGGCCGAGGCGGCCGGGCAGCTGAGCTACCGCTCCACCTGGATGTACGTGACCGACGGGGGCCATTACGACAACCTCGGCCTGGTCGAGGCGCTGCGTCGCGGCGCCAGTCACATCGTGGTGCTCGATGCCTCCGGGGACAAAGCGGACACCTGGTTCACTCTCGGCGGCGCCATCGCCCTGGCCAGGACCGACGCAGGAGTGGACATCGAGCTTGACCCGACAACGATGGTCCGGGGCGGGCGCGGGCTGGCCCCGGGTCAAGTGGTCCGCCCGTGGGCGCACGGCCGGTTCCACCGGCAGCAGGAGGTACCCGGGCTACCGCAGCACGGTGAGATCTGGGTCTGCAAGCTCGGCTGGTGGACCGGTGCGCCCTGGGATGTCCTGGCCTACGCCAGGAGTCATCCCACCTACCCCTGTGACAGCACGATGGAGCAGCTGTACGGCGCCAGCGAGTTCGAGGCCTACCTCCAGCTCGGCGCGGCCACGGTCATGGACGCCGCGCAGCGCTGCGCGCCACCCCTCGAGTGGGTGCCCGCGTCGGCATCCGCGCCGGCATCCCCGCCGGCATCCCCGCTGGTGTCCCAGGGTGGCCGCTAGCAGCGGCGCTCCCCGCCCGGCCTCCGTCGGGCTCGGACCGGTTGCGCATTGTTGAGGAGGACACATGAGGGTCTACGAGGCCATCGTCAAAGGACTGGAAGGCATCGGGGTGACGGCCGCGTTCGGCGGTGCCGGCGAGAACGCGGCCGGGCTGATGATCGCGTTGAAGCACTCGCAGCGGATCCGCCCGGTCATCGCCCGGCACGAGCAGGCTGCGTCGTTCATGGCCTGCGGTCATGCCATGTACACCGACCAGCTGGGGGTGTGCTTCGCGACGGCCGGGCCGGGGGCGTTCAACCTGTTCTCCGGGCTCGCCGTCGCCATGTCCGACTCCTATCCGGTGCTGGCGATCTCGGGCTACTCGTCCCTGGACTGGCGGGGACGGGGATCCCTCAACGAGACCTCCGGGCTGAACCGGACCCCGGACTCGCAGGCCATGTTCGCGGCCACCACCAAGAAGTCCTTCCTGCTGACCGACATCGCCGACACGTGCGATGTGCTTGAGGATGCGGTCAACCTCGCGTTCGAGGGGCGCCCCGGCCCGGTGCACATCCACGTGCCGGAGAACCTCACCGAGCACGGCCTGAAGGTCGAGAACTACCGCGACATCCGGCTCAACGTGGCGCCGGTCCGGCCCGACCCGGAACGTGTCGAGGAGATCGCGACCGTGCTGGCGGACACGATCGCCAGGGGCGAGCCCATCGTCGCGCTCGCCGGGTTCGGGGCCATCCGCAGCGGGGCCGGCGACCAGGTGCGGCGCCTGATCGAGCGGTTCCAGATTCCGCTGATCACCACCCTGGACGGCAAGGGCATCGTGCCAGAGGGGCACCCGCTGTGCGTCGGCGTCTTCGGCGACAGCGGCCACCCCAGCGCCAGGAAGGCCTTCCGCGAGGCCACAGTGGTGCTGGGCATCGGAAACGCGCTGAACCAGCACGCCACGTTCAACTACCACCGCGGGCTCTTCGACGGCAAGGTACACATCCGGATCAACATTTCGGACACCGAGATCAGCAAGCTGAAAGACGTCTACCCCGCCGACTACGCACTGGTCTCGGACGCGCGGCCCGCGGTCGCGGCGCTCATCGACGCGCTGGAGGCGAAGGTGGGAGAGGTCAAGACGGCACACGTCGACGGCCAGGACTACGAAGCCAGGCACATCATCGATGTGACCAGCCTGATCCATCCCGGCCGCCTGGCCCAGTCGATCGGCCGGATGCTGCCCCCTGGTGCCGTCCTGCTCGCCGACGCTGGCGCGCACCTGGCCTGGCTCGGTTATTACGTGGAGCTGGCGGACGGGCAGAACTTCCGCAAGGCAGGTGAGTTCGGGCCGATGGCCGGCCATGTGAACGGCGCCCTGGGGCTGAAGCTCGCACATCCCGAGCGGACGGTCGTGGTCGGGTGCGGCGACGGCTGCTACTCGCTGTCCGGCTTTGAATTGATGACTGCGGTCCAGTATCAAATCCCGGTCATCTGGGTCGTATTCGATGACGAGGAATTCAAGCTCATCAAGCTCTATCAGCTGGAGGCCTACCACGAGACCGGCCTGGTTGAGTTCCAGAACCCGGACTTGGCCGCCTACGCGCGCGCGTGCGGGGCGGACGGCTACCGGGTGGACACACTCGAGGACTTCGAGGCGGCATTCGGAGCGGCAATCACCTCAAACCGGCCGACGGTTATTGACGCCAAGATCACGCGATGGGCAGTGCCGCATTACAGCCCGTCTCCTGACGGCATCATCGCCGGTCTCGTCGAGGCCATCGAAGAGAGGTTCAGGAACAGATGATCAAGAACTTGACTCTACGCCGTGAGCATCGCAGGACGCGGCCCGGACGTCCAGGGGGCAGCATGCAGGCATCGTGGACAGAGACCATGGCCGGGGGCAGCCCTGAGGCCGAGCGGATCGAGTTCGACCAGCTGGCCCGCGACATCATGCGGGTCCAGCTGAAGACCGCGAAGACAGCCAGCGCGCACGGAGTCCCGCACCCGGTCGACCGTACGGTCCACGCCAAGCCGACCCTCGCCACGGACCGGGCCGAGCTGACCTTCCTGGACCTCCCCGAGGATCTCAGGGCGGGCTTCGCGCAGCCCGGCCGGACGTATCCGGCGGTGGTCAGGTTCTCCAATGCGTCACCCACTGGCCAGCCTGACGGCAAGCAGGATCTGCGCGGGATGGCGCTGCGCGTCCAGGTGTCGCCCGAAGAGTCGCACGATCTGCTGGCGACCAACTTCCCGGTGTCTCACGCGCGCAACGCCCGCCAGTTCGTGGAGTTCCTCAAGGCAACCACCGGCAGCCGCCTCTCGCAGCTGCGGGGGATGCTCCGGCTGGTCCGGTTGTTCGGTTTGCGGGAGACCGTGCGGATGCTGAAGAACGTCCTGACGGGGCGTCGCCGCACGGTGAGCAGCGTGGCCACCGAGAGCTACTGGAGCCGCGGTGCGTACCGGTGGGGACCGACCCTGGCGGTGCGGTTCCTGCTCCGGCCGGCGCCGGACACGGTGCCGGCTCCGGGGCCGCCGAAGGACGACCCGAACTACCTCTCGACCGAAGCCGCCCGTCGGCTTGCGCAAGGTGACATCCGCTTCGAGCTGTGCATCCAGAGGTACGTCAACGAGGAATCCACTCCGATCGAGGACACTGCCGTCGAGTGGACAGAGCGCGTCTCGCCGCCAGAGCCGGTGGCGGTGCTCACCGTCGCCCGCGGGGACCTGAGCACGGCCGACGCGCTGGCGCAGGCGCAGATCATCGCCGGGATGGCGTTCAACCCGTGGAACACCACGGATGCGTTCCGTCCGCTCGGCAACCTGAACCGGGCCCGCAAGGCCGTCTATGACGCCAGTTCGGCACACCGGCTCGGCTACCGCTGGGAGAACCAGCCGCCGGTGCGGAACGTGCTGATAGGCGGGGCGGTACGCACGATGTTCGATGTCGTTAACCGGTACGTCCCGTGGTACCGGCTCCCGGTCCGCCTGGGATTGCTCAACCTCGAAGCCTTCCGGTCTGTCCTGCGGGCGCGGAACCTGCTCGACAGCCAGATCCGGGAGGCCCCGCCGAGGGCCCGGCCGCTGCCGCCTGCCCCGCCCAATGAAGAAGTCCGGGTCACCAGGACGTTCGACGGGACCAGCAACGACCTGTCCGCGCCCGCGATGGGTTCGGTGGGAACAGCGTTCGGCCGGAATCTGCCGCCGGATTACCGCCCCGACCTCTTTGACGAGCCCAGCCCCATCCTGGTTAGCCAGCAGTTGCTCTACCGCGAGCACTTCCTGCCCGCGCTGTCGCTGAACATGCTCGCCGCGGCGTGGATCCAGTTCCAGGTACACGACTGGGTGAACCACGCTCGCTGCCCGCTCGGCCAGGCCGACGTCCGAGTTCCCCTGCCGGGGGGCATGACCTGGTCGAACACTCCCGGTGGCCCGCCAGAGCACGAGATGCGGATCGCCGGAAACATCCCGTTCCCCGACTCCACGCCTAGCGGGATGAGCCCGGTGTTCCCGAACCACACCACGCCCTGGTGGGACGGGTCGGAGGTGTACGGCGCCGACCAGACCAAGAGCTGCCAGCTCCGCGACGGGGCCAAGCTGCGGCTGAGCGACGGATATCTGCCCGAGGACACCAAGGGCTTCGAGATCACCGGCTTCAACGAGAGCTGGTGGCTGGGACTCAGCGGCCTGCACACGCTGTTCGCGCGCGAGCACAACCTGCTCTGCGACGAGCTGCGTACCCATTATCAGGACTGGAGCGACGAGCGGATCTACCAGACGGCGCGCCTGATCGTCTCCGCGCTGATCGCCAAGATCCATACGGTGGAGTGGACCCCGGCGATCCTGGGGACCGAGGTCATTGACATGGGCCTCAAGAGCAACTGGTACGGGCCCCCGGCTCGCGACTGGCTCTACCAGCTGGGCCTCTGGCTGATCGACAGTCACGCCAGCGTGGGCATCCCCAAGACCATGCCGGACCACAACGGGGTGCCGTACTCGCTGACCGAGGACTTCGTGACCGTCTACCGGATGCACCCGCTGCTGCCCGACGACTACCGGTTCGTCGACCACCGGACGGGTATGGCCCTCGGCAACCGCACGTTCCTGGATATCCAGGGCGCGAATGCGGATGGGGAACTGCGGGGCTTCGGCCTGGAAAACACGCTGTACTCCTTCGGGCTTTCCCACCCCGGTGCGATCACCCTGCACAACTACCCGCGCTCGCTGCAGAAGTTCGAACGCAACGGCGAGATGATCGACTTGTCGGTCGTGGATCTGGTGCGCACCCGCCGCCGCGGTGTGCCCCGCTATAACGATTTCCGGGCGGGGCTGCATAAGCCGCGGATCAGGCGCTGGGAGGAACTCTGCGACAACCAGGAGTCGGTGCGCCGGATGAAGGAGATCTACCGCAGCGTCGACGAGGTCGACACGATGGTGGGCCTGTTCGCGGAGACACCGCCGGAGGGTTTCGGGTTCTCCGACACCGCCTTCCGCATCTTCATCTTGATGGCATCACGACGGTTGCAGAGCGACCGCTTCCTCACCGTCGACTTCCGCCCGGAGATCTACTCGCCATTCGGCATGGACTGGATTGCGAACAGCGGCATGACCAGCATCCTGCTGCGTCACTGCCCGGATCTGGCGGCCGTCCTGCCGCGCTCGGCGAACGCGTTTGCGCCGTGGCGGCCGGTCGTGGCGCCGGAAGCAGGGCGCGGTGAGCCCGCAGCGAGAAAGGCAAGGCAATGACCGATACGACGACCAAGCAGGGGCATGCGGGGCTAGACGCCCTCTCCGGCCGGCCCCTGCTCACATCGATCTGGCGCCGCCGCACGCACCGGGTGAGCCGGGGCAGCTCGATCGAGGCCGGGTCGATGAGCTGGAAATCGTCCGAGCCGCGCGCCCCGCTGACCGAGCTGGAGGAGGCGGTGCTGATCTCGCTGACCGGGTGCACCGGCCTCACCATGCCGGACCGCCCGTTCGCCGACCCGCGGGACCACAAGC
>Ga0207684_10000664_pt1 | contig 40799 bp, 38 predicted proteins | sample KBSK5501metaG_FD_184342 | JGI IMG/M metagenome (GOLD analysis project Ga0207684, IMG submission 184342) | Corn, switchgrass and miscanthus rhizosphere microbial communities from Kellogg Biological Station, Michigan, USA - KBS K5-50-1 metaG... | ecosystem: Host-associated > Plants > Roots >... | reverse complement strand
GCTGCGTCCAACGTCCGGCGGCCTCCACGTCGGGAACGATCACGAGGGTCGGCGCGCTCGCGACCGCCACTCGCTCAAGCAATCGGCGCTCGCGCCCCGCGCCGATGAAGACGTCGGGCGTGGGTGTTGCGTCGTCACGCATGACCGAACGCAGCCGCGAAGCTTCTCGAACAGGCCACCCACGGTTCATACGGGGCGCGCGCTCCGATAGAACAACAGGCCCCGTCAGCGCGGCGAGCGTCGAGCCAAGCGACGAGAGCGACTGTTGCGCAATCCAGCGCGCGAAGTCGAGCGCATCCTCGTCCACGATCGCGGCCGCATCGACGACGCGCCCCAGCGGCTTGAGCCCGGCGCCGTCGCCTTCACGCAGCGCGACGACGACGCCGATGCGCTGGGCGCGTCCGAGGGGGGCACTGACGCGCTGGCCGAGCGTCACGCGCATGTCGTCCGGCACGACGTACGAGAACGGATGGTCGACCGGTGTGTCGAACGCTATGTCGGCGACTGTCACTTCGTGCGGCGCTTGTCGTACTCCCGGCGGGCGAGCTTGAGATCTTCCCAGGCCATGCGCTTGTACTCCGGGCCGGGATTGCGCAGGAGAAACGCGGGATGGAACGTCGGGATCAGCACCGCGTCGCCGTAAGGATGGACGCGCCCGCGCAGCTTGCCGATCGCTTCCTTCGTGCGCAGCAGCGCCTGCGTCGCGACGCTGCCGAGCGCGAGCACGACCTTCGGCTGGATGACGGCGAGCTTATCGGCCAGGAACGGCGCGCACGCGGCCAGCTCGTCGGCCTCGGGATTGCGGTTGCCGGGAGGCCGGCACAAAACGGCGTTCGTGATGTACACGTCGCTCTCGCGCGAGAGGTTCACGGAGGCGAGCATCTTGGTGAGCAGCTGTCCGGCGCGGCCGACGAACGGCAGCCCCTGCGCGTCTTCGTCGGCGCCCGGCCCCTCGCCGATCACGACGAGCTCGGCCGTCGGATTGCCGGAGCCGAAGACCACGTGTGTGCGCCCCTCGCAGAGCTTGCATTGACGGCAGTTCTGCAGCGACTGCTCCTGGCGGCGCAGCGTTTCCGCGGGCGTCATCAGATACTCACCGTCGAGCGTCAGCGTCTCGACGCCGAGGTCACGATAGAAGCGCAGCGTCTCGGCCAGTGCGCCGAGCGCCCCGGCCAGCGCGTCGCGCGGCGTCTCGCTCAGCGCGGCGCCTTGTCCGCCACGCGACCGGCGGCGCGCCGGAGAGCCAGGATCTCGGTGAGGATCGCGTCGGCGACCGCGCTCTTGGCCATGCGCGGCAGCGCGCGATTGCCTCCCCAGCGATCGATCAGCAGCACTTCGTTGTCGTCCGCGTCGAAGCCGATGCCCGCCTGACTCACGTCGTTGGCGACGAGCAGGTCGATCCCCTTGGCTTCGAGCTTGGCACGGGCGTTGGCGGCCACGTCGTTGGTCTCCGCCGCGAAGCCGACGACGAACGCGCCCGATCGTCCGGCGGCCACCTCGGCCAGAATGTCGGGATTCGGCGTGAGCTCGAGCGTGAGATCGCGCTTGCCCTTGATCTTGATCTCCGACGGACGGCGCACGCGATAGTCCGCGACGGCCGCCGCCTTGATCACGATGGTGGCGCCGACGAGATGGTGCAGCACGGCTTCACGCATTTCCTCCGCCGTTTGCACAGGCACGAACGTCGCCGCGGCCGGCGGCGTGAGCGCGGAGGGTCCTGAGACGAGCGTCACCTCGGCGCCTCGGCGGAGCGCAGCGGCGGCGAGGTTGTATCCCATCTTGCCGGACGAGCGATTGGAGATGTAGCGCACCGGATCGATCGGCTCGCGCGTCGGACCCGCGGTGACCACGACCTTCTCGCCGGTGAGGTCTTGAGCCGGTGCGAGCGTCGACACCAGCGCGGCGATGATCGCCTCCGGCTCCGGCAGTCGACCGCGGCCACTCAGCCCGGACGCGAGCGCGCCGCTTTCGGGCTCCATCACGGTGACGCCGCGCGCACGCAGCGTCGCGACGTTGGCGGCGACCGCCGCGTGCTCCCACATGCCACCGTCCATCGCCGGCGCCATCAGCACCGGACAGCGCGCGGCCAGCAGCAGCGTCGTGAGGAAATCGTCGGCCACGCCGTGCGCCGTCTTGGCGAGCAGGTTGGCAGTGGCCGGCGCCACCACGATGGCCGCCGCGCGCTCGGCCAGCGCCACGTGCTCGACGGCGTCCTCGCTCTGCGGATCGAACAGGTCGGTGAGGACGGGACGACCCGAGAGCGTGCGAAACGTCAGCGGTCCGACGAACGCGCGCGCGTGCTCGGTGAGGCACACGGTCACCGTCGCGCCCAGGCGGGTCAGCTCACGGAGCAGGATCACCGCTTTGTAGGCGGCGATCGAGCCCGTGACGCCGAGGACCAGCTCCCGCCCGTCGAGCCTCACCACTCAGGCCTTGGGCGTCTCGTCCGCTTCCTTGATGCGATATTCCACCTTTGCGGCCGCGATCTCCTCGAGCGCCGAGCTGGTGGGCTTCTTGTGCTTGCTCTCCACTCGCGGCGGCGCGCCGCGATTGAGCTGCCGCGCCCGCTTGGCCGAGAGCACCACGAGGAGATAACGGTTGGACACCTTGTTCAGCGCGGACTCCAGCGAAGGAAAGGACATCACTCGGGCACCTCCAGGTCGGGAAGCGTGAGCGACAAGCGCGTGGTCCGGCAGCGCTCGGCCTGGATGACCGCCAGCAGCTGGTCCATCGCTTCCTTCACGTCCCGGTTGACGATCAGGTAATCGTACGTCCGCCACAGTTTGATTTCCTCGCGCGCGCGCGCCAGGCGCCGGGCGATGTCACCCTCGGCGTCCGCCCCGCGCTCGCGCAGCCGCTGCTCGAGCTCGGCGATCGAGGGCGCCACGATGAAGATGAGCACCGCCTCGGAGTAACGCCGCCGCAGCTGCGCTGCGCCCTGCGTGTCGATGTCGAGGAGCACGTCTTTGCCGTCGGCCAGCGCCGCCTCCAGCGGTTTGGCCGGCGTGCCGTACAGGTTGCCGTGGACGGTCGCCCACTCGGCCAGCTGGTCGAGCTCGAGCATGGCTCGGAACTGGCTCTCGCTGACGAAACGAAAGTCGACGCCGTTCACCTCGCCCGGACGCGGCGCGCGCGTCGTCGCCGAGACCGAGTACGCGAGGTCTGGGATGACCAGGCGTGCCTCGCGGCAGAGCGTGGTCTTTCCGGCGCCCGACGGCGCCGACACGACGAAGAGCGTCCCGCGGCGGCCCAGTCGTGCGCCGGTGCGACTACTCAAGATTCTGGACCTGCTCGCGGATCTTCTCCAGCACGCCCTTCGCCGCCAGCGCCGCCTGGCTCATCTCGAGGTCGTCGGCCTTCGAGGCCACCGTGTTCACCTCGCGGTTGAGCTCCTGGATCAAGAAATCCAGCGGCCGTCCGACCGGACCGCCCTTGCCCAGTAGCAGCGTGAACTCGGAAAGGTGCGCGCGCAAGCGCGCCAGCTCCTCCGTCACGTCGCCCTTGTCCGCCCAGATAGCCGCCTCGGTGACGATGCGAGCCTCGTCAATCGCCGTCTCGGCCAGCAGGGCGCGCAGCCGGTCGCGCAGCCGCTCCTCGCGGCGCGCCGCCGTCGCCGGCGCCCGCGCGGCGACCAGATCCACCGCCGTCGTGAGCTCCGCGTGGAGCGTGCGCAGCGCATCGACCAGCCGCTCGCCCTCGGCCGTGCGCCGCGCGACGAGCTCGTCGAGCGCGCGGCCAAGCGCGTCGGCCAGCAGCGGCCACGGCGCCGCCGGCTCGACGGGCTCCGGCTCTTCGAGCCGGACGACGCCCGGCCGCTCGAGGACCCAGGTCAGGTTCGGCGCGCCCTCGAGGGCCAGCTCCATGGCCAGTGCGCGGGCGCGCGCGACGTACTCGCGTGCCAGCCCTGCGTCGACCTGCACGCGCTGCGTGGCGGCACCGCTCAGCGGTGTGAGCTGCACGTTGACGTCAACACGACCGCGCTCGAGCCGAGTCTGCACGACCCGACGCGCGTCGAGCTCGAGCGTGGCCAAGGACCGAGGCAGACGCAGGGCGATATCGAGATGTCGGTGATTGACGGACCGGGCCTCCACGGTGACGACGATCGACTCGCCTGTTGCTTCCGCCCGCCCGAACCCGGTCATGCTTCGGACCATTAGGAGCCCTCAGCATCGCCGAAATTCTCTGTAGTGTCAATATGTTGCGGTTGACAGACGCGTAGCGGCGGGCGTACGCTCGGCATCCCGACGGCCGGGCGCGTCCGCAATCGGCCGCGATTTTAGGAGGATCCGATGACGTGGACCCGCCGTCGCTTCCTGGCCGCCGCCGGCGTCGGCGCGGTCGTCGCCGGCCGGCGTGCGCCGACGTTCGCGCAGACGCCGAAACCCATCACCGTGTCACACAGTGTCTCGACGTTCGTCTACGGCCAGCACCTGGTCGCCAAAGAAAAGAAGTTCTTCGATGAGGAGGGGGTCGCGGCGCCGTCGTTCATCGTGCCCGGCGGTGGCGCAAAAGTCGTCCAGGCCCTCGCCGCCGGCCAGGCGATGTTCGCCCTCGGCGACTCCAACCACCCGTTGAAGATCACGGAGAAGGGCAAGGACGCGTTGATGCTCTTTGCGACCGATACGCGATGCTCGTACGCGAACGTCGTGGTGCGCAAGGAGCTCTTCGATCGCGGTGTGAAGTCGGTCGAGGCCCTGGGTGACGCCAAGCTCGTCGGCCGCAAGGCGGTCGTGGCGGCCACGGCGATTGGATCCGGCACCTACGTGTACGGCGTCTACGTGCTCAAAGGGCTCAAGGCCCCGGACGGCAAGCCGGTCAACGAGCACGTGGAGTGGGTGAGTGGCGGCGCCTCCACCACCATGCTCGGTGGATTGAAGGCGGGTAAGTTCGACGCGATCATGGCCGTCCCCGAGTGGCAGTGGGCGGCCGAGGAGGAAGGCTTCGGTCACGCCATCTACGACGTTCAGGACGAGAAGGCGTGGACGCGCGTATTCGGCGGGCCGATCCCGGTGACGGTCGGGTATGCGCTCCGCGAGACGATCGAGAAATCGCCGGACCTCGTGCAGGGCTACGTCAACGCGTGCTATCGGGCCCAGCAGTGGATCCACCGCGCGAAAGACGAGGAGATCGTCGAGCTGCTTCACAAACCCTACATGGACACGTTCAGCCGCGACATCGTGCTGCGCTCGGTGCAGTACTACAAGACCATCTTCGACTGGGACCTCATGATCGACGAGCCGTCGTACGCGAACGGGATCAAGGTCTGGGTGCCGCTCGCGGTCGACAAGCCGGTCCCATACGCGAAGGCGGTGGACATGACCTTCGTGAAGAAGTCCCGGACGAAGTTCAAGTCCTGAGCGCCCGGCGTCCCCGCGTCGTCGTCCGCGACCTCACCAAAACCTTCCGCGCCGACGGACGCGAGGTGGCTGCGGTGGATCGCGTCTGCTTCGAGGTCCTCGAGGGCGAGTTCGTCGCCATCGTCGGCCCCTCCGGCTGCGGCAAGTCGACCGTGCTCAACATGATCGGCGGGCTGGTGACGCCGTCGGCGGGCGCCGTATTGGTCGACGGCACGCCCGTGAAGGACGCCGCGCCGCCGAGGGTCGGCTATGTCTTCCAGAAGGACACCGTCTTTCCGTGGCGCACGGTCGCGCGCAACATCGCGCTCGGCCTCGAGTATCGCGGCGTGGGCGGAGCAGAGCGGACGCGCCGCGTTCGCGAGGCGGTGACCCTGGCGGGACTCGAAGGCTTCGAGGATGCGTTCCCGGCGACGCTCTCGGGCGGCATGCGGCAGCGCGTGGCGCTCATGCGCACCCTGGTCGTCGACCCCGAGATCTTGCTGATGGACGAGCCGTTCGGCGCGCTGGACACGCACACGAAGCTCACGCTGCACGCGGAATTGCTCTCGCTCTGGGAAGCGCGGCGCCAGACGGTGATCTTCGTCACGCATGACCTGTCGGAGGCCATCACCCTGGCCGATCGCATCGTGGTCATGACACGCCGGCCCGGCCGCGTGAAGATGGTGCACGAGGTGAAGCTGACCCGGCCGCGCGACGTCATCGCGCTGCGCGAGAGCGACGAGTACGCGCGGGAGTACGGCCGCATCTGGCACGTCCTCGGCGAGGAGTTCGCGGCATCCGGAGCGAGGTCGTGACGGAGCGGACTCGCGTCACGCTCTGGCGCGTCGCGATCCTCGTCGCGCTGCTCGGCGCATGGGAATGGCTGACGGGGATCAAGGCGATCAGCCGGACGCCCGGCCTGTACTGGATCGATCCCTTTTTCATCAGCCGGCCGTCGGCGATCGCGCGCCGCTTCGTGTACCTCATGTCCGGCGAGGTTCGGCTGAGCCTCTGGCAGATGGCGCTCTCGACCGTGGAGTCAACGCTCTGGGGCTTCGCGGTCGGAGTCTCGACCGGCTTCGTGGCGGGCCTCGTGCTGGGTCGCCACGATCGGCTGGCGCGCGTCTTCGAGCCGTACATCGTCGCCTTCAACTCGCTGCCGCGCATCGCGCTCGTGCCGCTGGTCACGATGATCTTCGGCTTCGGCTTGCTCGCCAAGGTCGTGCTGGCGTGGACGATCGTCTTCTTCATCGTATTCTTCAACACGTTCCAGGGCGCGCGTGCCGTCGACGCGGATCTGGTCCATTCCGCTCGCTTCCTCGGCGCCGGCGAGCGCCAGATTCTGTGGACCGTGATCGTTCCTTCGGCGCTGGCGTGGACGTTCGCCGCGCTCACGCCCTCGATCTCGTTTGCGCTGATCGGCGTCGTGGTGGGCGAGCTCCTTGGCGGCGAGTCGGGCGGCGGTCTCGGGTATCTGATCACGCAGTCGCTCGGCACGCTCAACGCCGCCGACATGATGGTCGCGCTGGTCTCGCTCGGGCTCATCGGGATCGTGATGGCGCTCGGCATCAAGCAGATCGAGCGGCGGCTGTTGCGCTGGCGGCCGGAGTACCGAACGGAGCGCGCGTGACCCGCTGGACCCTCGCCGTCGGCGCCGTGCTGGTGCTCGGCGCGATCGCGACCGTGACGGTGGCGCGCGCGCTGGGCTGGTCGGGCTCGCGGCTCTCGATCCTCGGCTCCGTGGTCGCGCTCTGGCTCACCGCCTACGTGCTCTGGGGGTTCGCCGGCGGCCTCGCCGCGCACTACGGCGTGCTCGCGCGGTACGACGGCTCGTTCTTCGCGGCGCTCGCCGTCGCAGGCGCCGCCTGGCAGTACCGCATCCAGATTCGCCGGGGCCGGGAGCGCGGGCTCACGGTGTTCGTCGCCGGCCAGCTGTTGTGGCTGGTCGTGGTCATGGCGCGAAACGGGCTGCTGACGCCCTGACGCCGCGTGGAGGCTCTCATGGATGTCCGCGACATCGCGCGCTACCGGGGCGAGTTCTTCCGCGTGCTCCAGCAGACCGAGCGCAGCCAGACGGCGGTCATGACGATCGCCGCCGGCGAGGACGCCGGGCCCGAGGAAACGCACGGTGCGGATCAGATCATCTACATCGTCGAGGGGGAGGCGATACTCGGCGTGGACGGGGACGAGCGCCGGGTCGACGCCGGGGCGCTCGTCGTCATCCCAGCGGGCACTCGTCATCACGTCCGCAATCCAGGACGTGCGCCGCTTTTTCTCGTCACGGTTTACGCACCTCCCGAATACTGAGCGACCAGGAGGGCATCGCATGCGACGACAGCTTTGGATTTCGGGACTGGCGCTGGGCGCCGTGCTGTTCACCACCGCGGTGACCGCGCAGACGCCGGCGCCGCCGGCCCCGTCGGTGCCGCCGCCGCAGGGCGAGCCACGCCAGCGTCCGGGACGGCATCCCCACATGCTCGCCGCCACGCGTGATCTCGAGCGCGCGGAGAAGCAGCTCGAGAAGGCGGCCCATCACTATGACGGCCATCGCGCGAAGGCGCTCGAGCTCGTGAAGCAAGCGGAGAAGGAGCTGCAGGACGGGCTCAAGTGGGCGGAGGCCCACCCCGAGGCGTTTGCCGCCGGCCAGAAGAAGCCATAGCAATCGAGGCGCGCCACGGGTTTCCCGGGGCGCGACGAGCGTTGGCCGGGGAGTCCGAGGGGGCGTAGCCCCTTCGCTTAAAGAACAGGGGGCCATCTCGGGGCCCCCCAACTTCTTAGCCGCGGCTGCCGGGCTTCACCGCCCGGCTGCCCGTCTTGCACAGCGGACACGACTCCGGCGGCCACGTCGTCGCGTTCACCGTAGCGAGCGCCGCGCGCGTGACGTCGAAGGCGGCGGTGCCGCCGCTGCGGTCGATCAGCGAGCCGACGCCGACGACTTCGCCTCCGACCGCCCGCACACAGTTCATGACCTCACGGGTCGAGCCGCCGGTGGTGATGACGTCTTCGACGACGAGGCAGCGCTCACCGGTCGTGATCGTGAAGCCCCGCCGCAGGCGCATCACGCCCTCCTCGCGCTCGGTGAACAGCGCGCGGACGCCGAGGGCGCGCGCGACCTCGTGGGCGACGAGGATGCCGCCGATGGCGGGGCCGAGGACCGTCTGAGCGCGGGCGGCGACGAACGGCGCCGCGAGCGCCTCTCCGAGGCGCGCCGCGTGCTCGGGATGCTGTAAGACCAGCGCCGACTGCAGATAGATGTCGGAGTGCAGGCCCGACGTCAGGCGGAAGTGGCCGCGCATGAGGGCGCCCGTCTTCTCGTAGAGGTCCAGCGTCTCTCGCTCGGTCAGTGTCGTCATGACCTCATGATATGTCAGCCCGCCCGCACGTCGCCGGTCGCGGGTCAGCCTGGCGTGCCAGACGTGCCGTGAGTGCCAGCGCGGCTCCACGCTGACGCGCCGCTCGTCCCGCTTCGACAGTGTCACCACGCCTAACGTTCGGATTGCAAACACTCATCGGCCGCGTCGTTCTGTGGCAGACCCGTTGCATTTCTGGCCGCACACGCCGGTCTGGCAAGGAGGCTCGATTCCATATGGCGAAGGTAATGGTGGTCGACGACGCGTACTCCGATCTGAAGCTCATGGAATCGATCCTTCGCAGCGCCGGTCACGATGTCGTGTCGCTCAGCAACGGGGAAACGCTCGAGGACCAGATGCAGGCGGAGCATCCCGATGTGGTGCTGCTCGACATCGTCATGCCGAAACGCAACGGGTACGAGATCTTGCGCGCGCTGCGCCGCGACTCGCGCACGAAGGCGACGCCGATCGTGCTCGTCTCGTCGAAGAACCAGGAGAGCGATCGTCTCTGGGGTAAGAAGCAGGGCGCCGACGAGTACCTGGCGAAGCCGTTCACGTCGGACGAGCTGCTGAGCGTGGTGAGCCGGTTTGCCCGCTGACGACGTCGCCGTCCCTCGTCCCGCGCCGTCGCCCGACGCGGCGGCCGCGAACGATGCGACGCCGTCGACCGATGTCGTCCTGCCGGGTGCGCACCTCCGCCGGGCGTGCGTGGTGGCGATGAGCGGCCACACGCTCGCCGTCGACGTGAGCGAGGCACGCGAGATCATGACGCTGGACACGGTCGGTGCCGTGCCCGGCGCCCCGGCGCCCCTGCTCGGCGTCGCCAATCTGCGCGGCGCTGTGCTGGCCGTCGTCGACGCCCGCTCCGTGTTGTCATTGGCGCCGAAGCCGATGAAGACCGGCGCCGCGGCCATCGTGCTCTCGGCCGGCGGACTCGAGGCGGCGGTGCCGATCGACGGCGTCCTCGGCCTCGAATGGTTCGACGCTCCGCTGCCGGCCGACGGCATGCCGGACGGCCCACTGAAAACGTTCGCCGCTGGTCTCGTGCCGCGGCCGGACGAACCCGCCATCCTGCTCGATGCCGCGCGGCTGCTCGAGGCGCTTCGCGCGCCGTGGGCGCCCGACGGCCCGGAGGCTCAGCAATGAATCGACGACGCTTCCTCGGCTTCCTCGCGGGCTCGACGGCGGCGCTGGCCACGGCGCGCGCCGTGTCCGCGCAGCCACGCGGCCCGGCCGTGCCCGTTGCTCCGCGACCGCTCGCGACCGGCGGGCCGGCGCCCGGCGTCAGCGCGAGCGAGATCCGCATCGGGATGAGCGCGGCCTTCCGCGGTACCGCCGCCGGTCTCGGCACGGAGTTCTACCGCGGCGCCCAGGCGTATTACGACGAGACCAACCTGCGCGGCGGCGTGAACGGCCGCCACATCACGATGATCGCCCTCAACGACGGCTACGAGCCGAATCCGTGCATCAAGAACACGATCCAGCTCCTCGAGAAGGAGCAGGCGTTCGCGCTGTCGAACTATGTCGGCACGCCCACGCTCACCCGCGCGCTGCCCGTGATCAAGCGCTACGCCGACCAGGGGGTCGTCCTCGTCGGCAACTTCACGGGCGCTCAGCCGCAGCGCGAGGCGCCGTACGCCGACCAGGTCTTCAACATCCGCGCCTCGTACCGCCAGGAGATGATGGCGCTCGTCGAGCGCTTCTGGTCGCTGGGGGCGCGCAGCTTCGGCGTGTTCTATCAGATCGACGCCTATGGCCGAAGCGGCACCGACGGCGTGGCGCGCGGACTGGCCCTGCACGGGGCCCGCATCACGGCCGAGGCGACGTATCCGCGCGGCGCGACGTTCAACGACGACATGACGCCAGCGGTGCAGGCGCTGCAGAAGGCCGGCGTTGACGTCGTGCTGTGCACGGGCGCTTACCAGGGCTGCGGAGCCTTCGTGCGCTCCGCGCGCGACGCGGGGTTCCTCGCCCCGATCTCGAACGTCTCGTTCGTCGGGTCGGACGCGATGCTCAAGCTCCTCGTCCAGCACGGCAAGACGAACGGGCGCGACTACACCCGGGCCCTCGTCAACTCGCAGGTGGTGCCGAGCTATGACGAGGCGGCGCTGCCCGGCGTCGCCGAGTACCGCGCGCTCATGGAGCGGCACAACCCCGCGGTGCCGGACACCCTGCGTGATCCCAACTACGCCGTGCAGCGGCTCAGCTTCATCAGCCTCGAAGGGTTCGTGAACGCCAAGGTGATCGTGGAGGCGCTGCGTCGCGCGGGGCCGCAACCCACGCGCGCGGCATTCCGGCAGGCGTTGGAGTCGCTGCGCAACTTCGATCTCGGCATCGGCGCGGCGCTGACGTTCGGCCCGGAGCGACACCAGGGGCTCGACTCCGTGTACTTCACGCGTGTGGAGGGTGACCGCTGGGTGCCGATCGCCGACTGGGCGGCGGCGGTCCAGATTTGAGGGGAGCGTCAATGATCAACTTCCGCGTCCGATTCGGCCTGCTGACGAAGATCATCGTGTTCCTGACGATCGTGCTCGTTCCCCTCGCGGCCATCACCTGGTACGTCTCCATCCGCACGCTGCGCAACAAGATGACCGAGGAGTTCACCTCGAAGGGCACGGCCATCGCCAATAGCCTGGCCTCGTCGGGCGTCGACCTCATCCTCAACCGCGACGCGTCGACCGTCCAGGCCCGCGTGGACGAGGTCATCGGGGACACCTCGATCACCGGCGTAGCGTACGTCATGGTCTACGACCCGCAGAGGACGCTGATCGCGCACACGTTCCATCCCTTGGTTCCGCCCGATCTCATCGACAAGAACCTCGTGCCGGGCGACACGCCCAAGCAGGTGCGCGAGATCCAGTATGCGCATCCGGTCACGGGCGTGACCCGTTCGATCATCGATGTCGGCGTGCCGATGCTCGGCGGTCAGCTGGGTACCGTCCGCGTCGGGATGGACAAGGCGATCATCCAGGCCGCGGCCGCCAAATCGGGTTGGTACCTGCTGGCCGTCTTCGGCGGCGTGGCCCTGGCGGCCGTGATCGCCGGCTCTGTGTTCGCGCGGCGTCTCACGCGCCCGCTGGGCGAGATCGTGCGCGTGGCCGAGCACGTCGGGCGCGGCGACCTCTCGCAGACCGTGCGTGTCCGCTCGCGCGACGAGATCGGCCAGCTCGCACGCACCTTCAACGACACCGTCACGCGGCTGCGGACGCAGGTCACCACCGAGGCGGAGCGCGACGAGGAGCGCAGACGACGCGAGGATCTGCAGCGCAACATCGGCGTCTTCCTGGAGACGGTGACCCAGATCGCGCAGGGCGATCTGCGCCAGCGCGGGGAGGTCACGCCCGATGTCCTCGGCAACGTCGTCGACGCCGTCAACCTCATGGTCGAGGAGATCGCCGCCCTGCTGGCCGACGTGCGGCACGCGGCGCTTCGCGTGGCCGGCAGCGCCAACGACATGCTCGGCGCCACCGATCAGATGGCGAGCGGCGCCGAGAAGCAGGCGCGCGAGGCCACCACCGTGAGTCGCGAGGTGGAGACGATGTCGCGCTCGGTCCAGCTCGTGGCCAGCAACGCGGCCTCGGCCGCGAATGCCGCCGGCCAGACCCTCGAGGCCGCCAGCCGCGGCGAGGGCGCCGTGCGCGACAGCCTCGCCGGCATGCAGCGGATCCGTAACGAGGTGCAGGTCATCTCCAAGCGCATCAAGAGCCTCGGCGACCGCTCGCTCGAGATCTCGGAGATCGTCGACACCATCGAGGAGATCGCGTCGCACACCAACCTCTTGGCGTTGAACGCCGCGATCGAGGCGGCCGGCGCGGGCGAGTCGGGCGTTCGCTTCGCGGTCGTCGCCGACGAGATCCGCAAGCTCGCCGAGCGCGCCGCCAAGGCCACCAAGGACATTGCCGCGCGCATCCGTGCCGTGCAGGCCGAGACGCACGACGCGGTGGTGGCCATGGAAGAAGGCACGCGCGAGGTCGAGACCGGGTACAAGGTTACGATCCGAGCCGAGGAGAGCCTCAAGTCGATCGCGGGCATCTCGAAGACCTCCGCCGAGCTCGCGCAGGAAATCTCGGCCTCGTCGCAGCAGCAGGTGCGCGGCGCGGACGGCGTGGTGCGCGCGATGCGCTCCATCGCGGAGGTGGCGGTGCATACGGAACAGGCCGTGCTGCAGACGCGCCGCACGGTCGACGACCTGGTGAAACTGGCGGACGAGCTCACGCGAAGCCTCTCGCGGTTCAAGCTGGCGACCAACTGAGAGGACGATGGCCGAGCCGGCCGAACAGGAGTTCCTCCGCACCATCTTCCTGATGGAGGCGTGGGACACCGTGGCCGCGCTCGAGCGCGCGGCGACGACGCTCGCGCATCCCGGCGGCGGCGACGATCTGTTCGTCGTCACGCACCGGCTCAAGGGCGCCGCCTCGCTACACGGCTTTCCGCACATCGCCGAGCTCGCGGCCGAGGTGGAGGGCATGCTGGCCGCGCATCCGCCGGACACGCAGATGCTCGCGACGCTCCTGGGTCCGCTGAAGCGCGCGCTGGACGCGGCGGCGGCAGGCCTGCCGGCGCCGCCGCGGGCTCCGGTCGCGGCCCCGCCGGCCGCGCTGCCTCCACGTTCCGACCTCGATGTGTTCCGCACCGCCGACACACGCGCCGAAGTCTCCGCCGATCCGCTGAGAGCCGAGCTGGACGCGTTCTTCGCGAGCAACGCCGACGTCGCGGCCTACTTCGTGCCGGAGGCGACCGAGCACCTCGAGAGCGTGACGGCGACGCTGGGAGCCCTCGAGCAGGGCGTCGATGCCGACGCGCTCGCGCGACTGTTCCGCGCGGTGCACACGCTCAAGGGGGCCGCCTACGTCGTCGGCTGCACCCGGGTCGGCGAGGTGGCGCATCGTATGGAGGACGTGCTGGTGGCCGCTCGCGAGGGCAGCCGGCCCCTCACGCCCCAGGCGATCGAGACGCTCTTCGCCGCCGATGGAGCGCTGCGCTTGATGCTCGGTCTGGCGCCCGACCCGCGCGCGAACGTCACGGAGCTCGTGGCTCGCGTGCGCGTGCGTCTCGACGTGCTTCTCGACGTGGCGGCGCCTGTCGCGGATCCCGCGCCGCCGCCGGTCGCCGCGACGGCGGCCCCCGTGCACGCCGCGCCGGCCGTGGCTGAGCCGGCCGTCCCGCTGCCATCGCCGCTCGCGGCGTTGCTGAGCGCGCCGCGCCCGGCGACACCGCGCGTCGCGCCGCGTCGGCCGCCGCGCCAGACGATCCGGGTCAACCTCGAGCGCCTCGATTCGCTGATGGACCTGATCGGCGAGATGGTGATCGGGCGCGAGCGGGTGGAGCGGCGTCTGGACGAGGCGGACCGCATCGCCGCCGCGCTGCTCGCCAGCCGCGCTCGCCTCGCCCAGTGTGTGGCGGATTTCGAGCGCCGGCAATTCGACGCCCGCCGCCCGGCGGCGGAGCCGGCGAAACCGGCGACGGCGCCGGGTGCCCTCTCGGTCTCTGAAATGTTCGCCGATCTCGAATGGGACCGCTACGACGATGCCGGCATCTTCGCCCGGACGGTGGCCGAGATCGCGGCCGACATCGCGGAGTTGCAGTCCGAGCTCACCACGCTGACCCGGGTGCTGCGCGACGACACGGCCCACGTGCATCGCATCACCGGCGCGCTGCGGACGGAGATCGGCCGGTCGCGCCTGGTGCCGATCGGCAGTCTGTTCGGCCGGTTCGTGCGGCAGGGACAGGAGGCCGCGCGCAACGCCGGCAAGAGCGTGCGGTTCGAAACGCGCGGGGAGGGCGTCGAGCTGGACACCTCGATCATCGAGCAGATCGTCGACCCGCTGCTGCACCTGGTGCAGAACACGATCGCGCACGGCATCGAGGCGCCCGACGAGCGCCGCGCGTTCGGCAAGGATCCGGCGGGCACCGTGACGCTCTCGGCCGCGCACGAGGGCGGCGCCGTGCTCGTGGAAGTCGCGGACGACGGTCGCGGCATCGATCCGGATCTTCTGCGGCGCCGCGCCATCGCGCAGGGTTTCGTGCCCGCCGACGCCACGCTCGACGACCACCAGGCGCTCGACCTCGTTTTTCTCCCCGGGTTCAGCACGGCGGCCGCGGTGACGACGGCGGCCGGTCGTGGCGTGGGTATGGACGTGGTCCGCACCAACGTCCGTCGCCTCAACGGCGACGTCGAGGTGCGCAGCGTCGTCGGCGAGGGCACGAAGTTCACGCTGCGACTGCCGCTGACGCTCCTGGTCTCCGAGGCGCTCATGGTCACGGTCGGTGAGGAGCGACTGGCGATGCCGCTCAATGCCGTGCAGCTCGTGATGGAGGCGCGCACGGAGGACATTCGCGTGGGGGCGCGCGGCGACGCGCTCCTGGTCGGCGAGGATCTCGTGGATCTCCTGCCGCTGGCGGACATGCTCGGCGTCGAGCGCGGACCGCGCCGCGCGCGCCGGCCCGTGCTGGTGGTGCGCGGCGCCGGACGCGTCGTCGCCGTCGAAGTCGACGAGATCCTGAACAAGCAAGACATCGTCATCCGGCCGCTCGGCCGCTTCCTGGAGGCGGTCGGGCCGTACGGCGGTGCGAGCGTCGGCGCCGACGGCCGCGTGACGCTGATGCTCGATCCCGGCACGCTGGCCGAGACGGCCGGCCGAGCGCGGCGCGCCGCGGGCCGTCGCCTCGAGGTCTCCGACGCGGAGCGCGCCGGCCAGCGTCGCGTGCTGCTCGTCGACGACTCGGTGAGCGTGCGCCGGTTCGTTGGCCAGATGCTCGAGAAAGCAGGTTTCCACGTCACCACCGCCGGCGACGGCGCTGACGCGCTCGCCCGGCTGACCGAAGCCGCCTACGACGTCGTCGTCACCGACCTCGAGATGCCGCGCGTGAACGGCTACGAGCTGGTCGACGATCTGCGACGGCGCCCCGCGACGCGTCATATGCCCGTGATCGTCCTCACGACGCGCGCGGGTGACAAGCACGTCGCGCTGGCCAAGAGCCTCGGCGTCGAGCACTACGTGACCAAGCCCGTCGAGGAGCATGCGTTCGTCACGCTCGTCACGTCGCTGGTGCGGGCATGAAGGCGCTGCTCGTCGATCCGGATCCGCAACGCTCGCCGGTCCTGGCGCAGGCGCTCGCGGCCGCCGGCGTCGAGGTGTCCATCGCCCCCAGCGCGTCGTTCGCGCTCACGATGCTCGAGTGGAACCAGCAGGACGTCATCATCAGCCGCGCTCGCCTCGGCGACATGGAGGGCCACGAGCTGTGCGCCATCGTGCGCAGTGACCCGTCCACCAAGGAGGTGCGCTTCGTCCTGATCGTGGGTCCGGGCGAGAACGCGCCGCGCCAGACGGCCGCCGCGGGTGTCGATCTGCTCCTTCCCGACGCGCTCAGCAATACCACCGTGGTCACGCGAGTCGTCCAGCTCGTGCGCCGCCAGCAGGACGAGACGACGCCGGCCGCCTCGGTGGCGCCGCCGCCGCCGGCGGTGCTCACGCCGCCGACGCCTGTAGCGCCGCCGCCGAGACCGGTCGCGTCGCCGCGGGTCATCGCGCCCCCGCCGGTCACGCCCGCGCCGGCGCCGCCGCGGCCGCCGATCGCGCCGCCGCCGCGTCCGCTCCAGCCGACCACGCCGCCTCCACAGTGGTCGTTCCCGCCGATGAAACCGGCGCCGCCGCGCGTCGCGCCCGCCGCCGCGCCACCGGCGCCCATCGCCGCGCCCCCGCCGGTTGTCCCGTCGCCGGCCCCGGTTGCCGCGTCACCGTCGCCGTCGGTCGCCGCGCCGGCGCCGACGATGGCCGGGCTCGACACCGTCGGCACCCAGACCGGCGCGCGCACCTTCCAGGGTGCGCTCGGCGTGCTCGAGATCGAGGAGCTCACGCAGGCGATCGCCGTCGGCGGCAAGACCGGGCGGCTCGTGCTCGTGCTGAGCACCGGTGGCGGCCTCGTCGTCTTCGAGAACGGGCGCGTGACGCACGCCGAGTACGGTGGGCAGGCGGGCGAGGCGGCCTTCGGCGCCCTCGTTGCCGCCTCGCACCGCGAGCGTGGCGGCAAGTTTTGCTTCATCCCGGTCCATCCGAACGAGCTCCGCAACCAGCCAAAGACCATCGTCCGCGGTGTCGAGCAATTGCTGCTCGACGTCGCGAGGACGATGGACGAGGAGAAACGTGCATGAGCAAGGTGTTGGTGGTGGATGACAGCCTCAGCGTGCGAAAAGTGGTCGAGCGCGCGCTGGCTGGGCGGCAGATCGACGTGGTGTGCGCGGCCTCCGGCAGTGAGGCGCTCGAGCGGCTCGAGCGCGACCCGCCGGACATCGTCGTCTGCGACGTGGTGATGCCCGACCGCGACGGCTACGAGATCTGCGAGTTCATCAAGCGCCACCCGCGGCTCTCGCACACGCCGGTGCTGCTGATGTCCGGCATCGTCAACGATGAGGTTCGCGAGCGCGCGGCACGCGCGCAATCGGCCGGCATTCTCGCCAAGCCCTTCGCCGCCGACGATCTCATGCGCCACCTCGACAGCCTGCTCGCGCAGGCGCCCGCGCGGCCGTCCCCGGTCCGCGAGAGCCCGGCGGTCGCCGAAGCGCCCGCGACCCAGGGCAACACGATCCCGGTGCCCGAGAGCGCCGGTGCCATCCTCGCGCAATTCGTCGCGATGGACGGCGTGCAGTGGGCGGTGCTGGCGGACCGCGAAGGCTTCGTGATCGAGTCGACCGCGAACGCCGGCGTGGACGCGGACGTCGCGGCCGCGCTCAGCGCCTGTCTCGCCGAATCCTCGGATGGGCTCGGCCGCGAGCTCGGTCGCGGGGCGCTGCAGGGCGCGATCCTCGAATTCGAAAAGGGGATGGTCGTGATCTACGGCATTGCGACCTCGGGGCTGCTCGCGGTGGGCATCGGCGAGCCGAGTGTGCTCGGCAAGGTTCGCTACTACGCGCGACGAGCGCTGCCCGAGCTGGCGCGAGGGATGTGAGATGAGCCGCTATCGCCCGTCAGCGCTGGGGCGCTGGCTCACGGCGCTCGGCGTGGCCACGACGTACGTCGTGGTCGCGACGGGTCTGTTCTGGCTCGACCTGGGCGACGCGGGTGTCGCACCGATCTGGGCGATCCTCGCCGTGCCGCCGTTCTACGCCGTGCTCTCGCTGTTCATGCTGCGGCGGGTATCACCGAAGCGCCGCTTGAGCTGGACCGGCGGCGCCTGCCTGACGCACGTGCTGCTCGGGCTCGCGGCGGCTGCGGTGTTTTCGTTCGTGGTCGACGTGACTCCGCTCTCGGCGCTCGCGCATGCTTTTGCACGACTCGGCCCCGCCCCGGCACTCGCGCTCGTGGCGACGCCGCTGGCGCTGGCGCCGTTCCGTGGCCGCGTGCTGGCGCCGCGGCCCGCCTCGCGGTCCACTCGCGCCCGGAGGCCGAGCGTGGTCGCGCCACCGCCGTCGTTGGAGACGCCGTTCGCGCGCGAGGCGCGCCGCCGGGACGGTCAGGGCGAGGCCTCGGTGCCGGCGCCGGCGCCCGCGACGCCGGCGCCAACAGTGACGGCGGCCCAATCCCCGCCGGCGGTCACGTGGACCCCAGCGCCGCCGCCGCCCGTATGGACCCACCCGACCTCGCGGTCGGAGGCGGAATCGCCGGCCGCGCACCACGACGACGTCACCGACGACGCCGTCGTACGCGTGCGCTTCGAGCGTGTCGCCAACCAGCTGCCACAGGATGCCTTCACGCTGCCGCTCGACCGCATCTCCGAGAGCCTGCGCGAGCCGCACTGGCTCACCGTTCCCCGGCGCGTCGTGCTCGCGCTGCTGCCCGAGGGCGCGGTGCAGATCGATTGGGCGATCGTAGCGCCACAGTTTCCGCCGCTGGTCTTTGCGGGATCCGACGTCGAGTTCCGACGGAAGTATCCGGGCCTCAAGCTCACGCTGCCGCTCGACGATGTGCTGCGCCAGGTCCCGCCCGGCACGTTCTCGCTCGGGCCCACGTCAAACCACATCGCCGGGCTCGACGCGTTTCCGCCGCCGTTTCAGCCGCTCGAGGTGCCGCGTGACGCTGCCGGGACGAACACGCCGGCGCCGAGCGCCGCACCCGCGGTGACGGCGACTCCGCCGGTCGCGCCACCGCCGCCGTCGCGCCCGCGTGCATCCACGCGGAAGCCTCCGGTCGCCGCCCCACCGCCTCCGCAGCCGGTCGCGCCGGCGCCGCCGCCCATCGCACCGCCGCCCGTCGCGCCGCCGCCGCCACCTCCACCGCCGCCCGTGGCAGCTCCGCCCCCGCCACCGCGGCCAGCGCCGGTCGCCGCGCCGGCGGCGCCTCAGGTCGCAGCAGCGCCGCGGGCGTCGGCCCCGCGGCGAGAGGTCGTGCCGGAGATCATCAGCCGTGACGCGCTCACGCGGCTCGCCGCGTGTCTCGCAGGCGCGGGGACGTTCGAGTCGTGGTCCGGAATCGTCGACGGCACGGCACTCGTGGCGTTCGTCGCACCCACGGTGCCGCGCGACGCGGTGACGGCCGTGGCGGCGCGCGTGGCCGGCCTGCTCGGCGCCGCGGCCGGTGAGCAGGTGACGGTGCGCACCGCGCGCGCGGCCATCGTCGTCAGCGCCGCGCCGACCCCGATCGTCGTCGCCGGGCGCCGGCCTGGCGCGCCCGTTGCCCTGCTGGAGATTCGTGCGGCCCGCGCAGCGGGGCTTGCGGGCCGCGCGACCGAGGGGACGGGCCTGTCGCCGCGTTCGCTCTCGTCGCTCACCGTCGAGCCGCGTGTCGCCGGCGTGGCGAGCACGCTCGGCGCATTCGGAGTGATGGAGCCCGCGGTGCTGACCGACGCCGGCGGCACCGCGCGCGTCTACGTATTTCGCGAGCCCGGCCGCGAGGCCGAGCATCTCGGCGAGCTTGCGCTCGCGGTGTGGGAGGGACTCGGCCGCGCGGGCGACGGCGAGCTGGGTGCTCTCGTGTCCGTGATCTTCCGGCAGGGCCGCCGGCGCATCCTCGTGCGCTCGCTGGCCGGCCGAGGGACGACGCTGCTCGCCGCCGCGGGGCCGGTCGTGCAGCCGGGCCGCGCGTGGCGGGAGGTAGATCGCGCGGCGGCGGCGCTGGAGACGCGCTGAATGTCGATCATCAACTACGCGGCCAAGGTGATCAACTTCAAGCTCGTCTATTACGGCCCCGGATTGGCTGGGAAGACCGCAAACCTCCAGTTCGTCCACCGCTGCCTGCCCGACGACAACCGCGGCAACATGATCTCGCTGGCGACGGGGGACGATCGCACGCTGTTCTTCGACTTCCTGCCCGTGTCGGCGACGACCGTGCGCGGCTTCACGACCAAGTTCCAGCTCTACACGGTGCCCGGTCAGAGCCGCTACAACATGACGCGCAAGCTCGTCCTGCGCGGCGTGGACGGCGTGGTGTTCGTTGCCGACTCGCAGTGGGACCGCCTCAAGGAGAACGTCGAGAGCCTGCGCAATCTGAACGACAACCTGCGCGAGTATCGTCTCGACCTCGCCTCGGTGCCGTATGTCGTCCAGTACAACAAGCGCGATCTCCCCGACGTGGCCCCGCTCGATTACCTCGAGTACACGCTCAATCGCGGCGCGCGTCGCGTACCGGCCTTCGAGGCGGTCGCGCTGACGGGCAAAGGCGTCTTCGACACGCTCAACACGGTGTCCCGAATGGTCCTGCTTCGGGAATTCGGGCAGGTCCAGGAAGGAGCGTCATGATGCGACACGATCTGGTCATCCACGAATCCGATGCGGCGCGGATCGACGCCGTGCTGGAACGCTTCCTCGGCGACTCGGGCTCCGCAGCCGTCCTGCTGATCGAGCGAAGCGGCGAGCCGCTCGCGATCTCCGGCGCGGCGCGCACGCTCGACACCGTGTCCATCGCCGCCCTCGCCGCTGGTGCCTTCAGCTCGACGGCCGCGCTCGCCCGCTTGCTGGGCGAGAGCGAGTTCTCGGTCCTCTTCCACGAGGGCGCCAAAGAGAGCCTGCACGTGAGCACGGTCGACGACGATGCCATCCTGCTCGCGATCTTCGACGAGCGGACCACCGTCGGCATGGTGCGGCTCTTCGCGCGCGAGGCGAGCCAGGGCCTCGGCGCGATCCTCATCGAAGCCCGTCGGCGACCGCGCCACACGGGTGTCCTGGCTGCGCCGCTCACCCCGGAGGAAGCGCGGAGTGCCATCCGGCAGCGGCCTTCCTGACGGCGGCGAGGATCGAGAGCTCCGCGACAGCGCCGAGATGTTCGAGGCGACACTCGCGGAGAATCCCGAAGACCTGACGGCCCTCGAGGCGCTTCGCGAGATCTACACGCGGCTCGGCGATATCGAGCGCTTGATGGAGACCGCCGAGCGCATCGAGCGCGTCGATCCCAACCAGGCCGCGACCGGCGGCCGGCGGCGTCGCGCCGCCCAACCGTCCGCACCAGCCACGCCGGCGATGCCGCGTACTCCCGCACCGACGCGTACGCCCCCGGCGCCCCGCACCCCGGCGCCTGCGTCCGTGCCGATGGCGTCGCGGACACCCCCTCCGCCGGCCGCGCCGATTCCGCCGCCGCCACCCGTTCCGTCGGCACCCTCCATTGCCGCGTCCTCCTCGATGCCCCCGGTGCCGCCGCTCGCTCCCGCGCCGAGCACGCGCGTGCGCCTCGCCAACACGCCCGGCATGCTCGACCCGGCCAGCTCGGGTCGGCCCGGTATCGCGCCATCGGCGCGCAAACGCGCGAGCCGCGCACGGCTCGGCGAGCTGCTCGTGGCCGAAGGCATCATCTCGCAGGATCAACTGCACGAGGCGCTGCGCGAGCACCGCCGCTCGAAGGAGCGGTTGGGCACCGTGCTGGCGCGCCGTGGCCTCGTGACCGAGGAGCGGCTGGTGGAGGTCTTGTCGCGTGAGCACGGCCTGCCGTCGGTGGATGTGCGGCAGCAGCCGATCCCCGCCGACATCCTGGCCCTGGTACCCGCGCATATCGCGCGCAAGCACGAGGTGCTGCCGCTCTCTCGGATGGACGGCGCGCTCACCGTCGCCATGTCGGACCCGACCAACGTCGTCGCCATGGACGAGATCGCCGCGACCACGCGGCTGAGCGTCCTGCCGGTCATCGCCGCCGGCGCCGCCATCCGCGCCGCCATCGACCGCCACTACGCCAAGCCGATCGCCCCGGACTCCATGGACGACGTCCTCTCCGAGCTGACCGACGCCACTATCGAGGTCGTCGAGGAGAACGACACGCGCGCCCAGGGCGAGGTCGTGGAGCTGCGCGACGCTGCCGAGGGGGCGCCGGTCGTGAAGTTCGTCAACAAGGTGCTCCTCGACGCCATCCGCCGCGGCGCCTCGGACCTGCACTGGGAGCCGTACGAGAAGCAGTTCCGTATCCGGTTTCGCATCGACGGCGTCATGCACGAGATGGTGTCGCCGCCGAAGAAGGTGGAGCCGGCGGTGATCTCGCGGCTGAAGATCATGGCGAACCTCGACATCTCCGAGCGGCGCCTGCCGCAGGACGGCCGCATCAAGCTCCGTCACGGATCGCGCGAGATCGACTTCCGCGTGTCGATTCTGCCGACGATCTTCGGCGAGAAGGCCGTGCTGCGCATCCTCGACAAGGAGTCGCTGCAGCTCGATCTCACCAAGCTGGGCTTCGACGCGTGGAGCTACGAGAAGTTCAAGGACGCGATCCACCAGCCCTACGGCATGGTGCTCATCACCGGGCCCACGGGCTCCGGCAAGACGACCACGCTGTACTCGGCGATCTCGACGATCAATTCGCCGGACCACAACATCATGACGGCGGAGGACCCCGTCGAGTACAACCTCAAGGGCGTCAACCAGGTTCAGGTCAACGAGGGCATCGGCCGCACGTTCGCGGTGGCGCTGCGCTCGTTCCTGCGCCAGGATCCGGACGTGATCCTCGTCGGTGAGACGCGAGATCTCGAGACCGCGCAGATCTCCGTGCGCGCCGCTCTCACGGGCCACCTCGTGTTCACGACACTGCATACCAACGACTGTCCCTCGACCGTCGCGCGACTCGTGGATATGGGCATTCCACCGTTCCTGCTGTCGTCCGCGCTGCTGATGATCCTCGCGCAGCGGCTGGGGCGGCGGATCTGCAAGGAGTGCCGGCAGCCCGTGGAGGGCAAGGAAGAGGATCTCGTGCGCTACGGCCATGTGCCGCAGGGGCGGGGCCCCGTGACGTTCTATCGCGGCGCCGGCTGTCCGACGTGCAACTTCACCGGAATGAGGGGCCGCGTCGCGATCTACGAGGTCATGCCGATCAGCGAAACGCTGCGCGACATGATTTTGGAAGATGCGTCGACCGCCGAGCTGCGGGCGCAGGCGCAGAAAGAAGGCATGAAGACCCTGCGCCAGGCGGGCATGACCAAGGTCATCGAGGGCGTCACGACCGTGGAAGAGGTGCTGCGGGTGACCCTGGCATGAGCGGAGTGCGATCGTGCCGCTGCTGAGGCGGCTCTGGAGGCCGGCCGCTCGCCACGCGCCGCTGACGGTGCCGGACGCGCTACGCCGCGCCGAGCAGCGCCGACGGGAAGGTCGCTATGCCGAGGCCAGCGCGCTCGTCACGCGCGCGCTGGAGCTCGACCGCGACAACCTTCATGCGCACCTGCTCGCCGCCTACCTGCACGTCGCTCGGCACGCGACGGCGCCGGCCAAGGCGGAGTTTCGCTGGGTGCTCGGTCACGACGCCAATCACGCCCGCGCACTGATCGGCCTGGCCCGCGTCGCGCTCGAGGAGGGTGACGGGCGCGCGTGCCACGACCTGCTGCGCCGCGCGCTGCGCTTCTATCCCGACTTTCCCGAGGCGGCCGCGCTGCTGGACGCCCTGCGTGCGCGCGACTCGCCACCGCCGGCGGCGGCTCCTGCGCCCCGCGTGGACCGTCTGCGGCTGCCCGGCACGGGGCGCGCGCTGATCGTCGGCCGAGCCGACGGCGGGCTCATCGCCGCGCAGCCGGTGACCGATGAGGCCAAGGACGTTTCCGAGGCGCTTGCCCGCGCTCTGCGCCTGGCCGCCGCGGCCCTGCAGCGCTGCGGGCTGGGCCCCGTGCATCGCGCCATCATCGACGACGGACGGGACGCCGTGTTCATGCGCACCGACGGCGACCTGGTCGTCTCGCTGGCACTGCCACGCGCCACTGATCCTCCCCAGGGCCTGCTCGACGTGAACCGGCTCTGGTCCGCCACGCTACACGAGCTAGGACTGGCGGCCGCAACGCCGCCGATCGCGCCCCCAGCGACGCCGGTGAGCACGCCGGCCATCGATCCCACCAGGAGAGTCTCATGAGCGGACCGCGCCTGAAGCTCGCGCTCGAGCACGACAACGCCACTCGAGGCCGCCACGTCCGGGATATCGTCCAGGAGCTGAAGCGCCTGCACTGGGTGCGCGGCGCGATGATCGTTGCCGCCGACGGCTTCGTCATCGCCGCCGAGCTGCCGCCCACCGTCGCGGTGGATTCTCTGGCGGCGCTCACCGCCACGCTCGGGCGCGAGCTCGAGACGAGCGCAACACGACTGGGCCGCCCGTCGTTCTCGACCGCGATGTTCTCGGCCGACGACGGCACGATGTTCCTCGCCGGCAGCCGCATCGGCTATCTCGTGGTTCTTGCCGATCAGCAGGTCAACGTGCAGGCCATCCGCGGCGCCCTCTCGGACGCGGTCGCGCTGATCGAGGCGGCCTGGGCGCCGCCGGGAGAGGTCAGGCCCGCCTAGCTCCTCGCGACGCCTGCCCGATCTCCGCGAGGATCGCGGCCGTGGCGGCGTGCGGATCGGGCGCCGCGGTGATCGGCCGGCCGACGACGATCGCGTCGGCGCCGGCTACGATCGCGTCGGTGGGAGTGGCCACGCGCTTCTGATCGTCGCGTGATTGGCTTTCAGACACCGGCCGAACGCCCGGCGTCACGATGACCCACGTGTGGCCGAGCACACGGCGCAGGAGGCCAATCTCTTGCGGCGACGCCACGCATCCCTCGAGCCCGGCGTCCCGCGCATGTTCGGCCAGGCGCAGCACGTGAGCCTCCACGTTGCCGGTGACGCCGATCTCGTCGAGGCCCTTGCGGTCGAGACTCGTCAGCACGGTGACGCCGAGGCAGATCGGCCGCGCGACGCCGAAGTCCTTCGCGGCCTTCGTCGCCGCGTCGGTCGCCGCCCGCATCATCGCGACGCCGCCCGCGGCGTGCACGTTCAGCATGGCCACGCCCATGCGCGTCGCCTCGCGAACCGCGCCGGCCACTGTGTTGGGGATGTCGTGGAATTTCAGGTCGAGGAAGACGGCGAAGCCACGCCTGAGCGCCGTCTCCACGGCCGCGGGCCCGGCGGCCGTGAAGAGCTGCGAGCCGATCTTGGCGCCGATCTTTTCCGGCAGCGCGGCGCCAGCCAGCCGCTCGAGCAGGCCGTCGGCTTCTTTCGGTGTTTCGACGTCGAGCGCGACCCAGAGCCGCTCACGCATCGGCGTGATACTCCTGCAGGCTTCGCACCTGGTGCTCCCCCTTGAGCAAGGCCTCGATCGCACCGATCGCCGCCTGGGCGCCGTCGACCGTGAGGTAGTACGGAATGTTCAGGCTGACGGCCGCGCGACGGATCGCCGCCGAGTCCTTGCGCGCGCGCCCGTCCTCCGGCGTGTTGAAGACGAGCGCGATGTCGCCGCGCTTCATGAGGTCGACCACGTTCGGACGATGGCCCTCGAGGACCTTGTACACGGGCTCCACCGTCATGCCGTGACGCTCGAGCACCCGTGCGGTGCCGCTCGTGGCCACCAGGGTGAACCCCATCTCGACGAGCCGCCGCGCCAGCGTCGTGACCGCGCGCTTGTCGCGGTTCTTGACGGACACGAACACCTTGCCGCTCGTCGGCAGCGGCGAGCCGGCTGCGATCTGCGATTTCAGGTACGCCTTGCGGAAGTCGCGATCGAGGCCCATGACCTCGCCGGTGGATTTCATTTCGGGCCCGAGCACGATGTCCACGCCCGGGAACTTGATGAAGGGGAAGACCGCCTCCTTCACCGCGATGTGGCGCAGCTCGCGCTCCTCGAGCGCCGCCAGGTGGCCGACCGACTCGCCTAGCATCGCCCACGTCGCGATCTTGGCGAGGGGCTGCCCGATCGCCTTGGAGACGAAGGGCACCGTGCGCGACGCGCGCGGGTTGACCTCCAGGACGAAGATCGTCTCGTTTCGAATGGCGAACTGCACGTTGATCAGCCCCACCACGCCCAGCGCCTTGGCCAGCGCTTTCGTCTGCGCGCGCAGCGTCTTCACCTGGCCGTCGTCGAGACTGTAGGGCGGCAGCGCGCAGGCGGCGTCACCGGAATGCACGCCGGCCTTCTCGATGTGCTCCATCACGCCGCCGACGACCACCCGCTCGCCGTCGGCGACCGCATCGACGTCGATCTCGAGCGAGTCGTCGAGGAACTTGTCGATGAGGATCGGATGGTCGGGCGCGACCTCGACTGCCTCGCCGACGAACTGCACGAGGTCCTGGTCGTCGTACACGATGCGCATCGCGCGACCGCCCAGGACGTAGGACGGGCGCACCAGGACCGGATAGCCGAGTCGCTGCGCGATCTCGCGCGCCTCGGGTAGCGAGCGCACGGTGGCGCCGGCGGCCTGATTCAGTCCCAGCGCGTGCAGGAGATCGCTGAACCGCTGGCGGTCCTCGGCGCGGTCGATCGCGTCGGGCGAGGTGCCGAGGATCGGCACGCCCGCCTGCTGCAGTGGCACCGCCAGCTTGAGCGGCGTCTGGCCGCCGAACTGAACGATGACGCCGAACGGCTGCTCCTTGTCGACGACGTTGAGCACGTCTTCCAGGGTGAGCGGCTCAAAGTAGAGCCGGTCGGACGTGTCGTAGTCGGTGGAGACCGTCTCCGGATTGCAGTTGAGCATGATCGCTTCCACGCCCCGCTCGCGCAGCGCGAAGGCGGCGTGGACGCAGCAGTAGTCGAACTCGATGCCCTGACCGATGCGGTTCGGTCCCGAGCCCAGGATGACGACTTTGCGGTTCTGGGACGGAGGAGCCTCGTCCTCGTCTTCGTACGTGGAGTAGAGGTACGGCGTATATGCGACGAACTCGGCCGCGCAGGTGTCGACGGTCTTGAAGGTGGCGCGGATACCGTGGGACAGCCGCAGCGCTCGGATCTCGTCCTCGCGTCGCCCGGTGAGCCGTGCGATCCACCGGTCGGCGAAGCCCAGCTGCTTGGCGCGGCGGAGCACGGCCGGGTCGGACAGGCCGGCGCGGCGAATCTCGGCCTCGAACCCGACGATCTCGCGCATGTTCTCGAGGAACCACGGATCGATTCGCGTCAGGCTGTGGACCTCGGTGGTGCTCATCCCGCGTCGGAACGCGTCGCCGATGGCGAACATCCGGTCCGGGTTCGGCACGCTGAGCAGCCCCCGCAGATCCTCGTCGGAGACGGCGCGGTCGAGGGTAAGCGCCCAGCGGTCCTGCTCGAGCGACCGCACCGCCTTCTGCAGCGCCTCCTTGAACGTCCGGCCAATCGCCATCGCCTCGCCGACGGACTTCATCTGCGTGGTCAGTGTCCGATCCGCTTCCGGGAACTTCTCGAAGGCCCAGCGCGGAAACTTCACCACGCAGTAGTCGATGGCCGGCTCGAAGGAGGCCGGCGTCTCGCGCGTGATGTCGTTGCGGACCTCGTCGAGGCGATAACCGACCGCGAGCTTGGCGGCGATCTTGGCGATCGGGAAGCCGGTGGCCTTGGAGGCCAGCGCCGAGGAGCGCGAGACGCGCGGGTTCATCTCGATGACGACCAGCCGGCCGTCCTCGGGGTTGACCGCGAACTGGATGTTGGAGCCGCCGGTCTCGACGCCGATCTCGCGGATGATCGCGACGGCCGCATCCCGCATCAGCTGATATTCCTTGTCGGTCAGCGTCTGCGCCGGCGCCACGGTCACGGAGTCGCCCGTGTGCACGCCCATGGGGTCGACGTTTTCGATCGAGCAGATGATGACGACATTGTCCGCGAGGTCGCGCATCACCTCGAGCTCGAACTCCTTCCAGCCGATGACCGACTCCTCGATGAGCACGGTGCCGGCTGGCGACTGCTGCAGCCCCCAGCGCGCCGCCTCTTCCAGCTCGTCGGGGTTGTAGGCGATCGAGCCGCCGGTGCCGCCGAGCGTGAAGGAGGGCCGGATGATCGCCGGATAGCCCGTGCTGCGCACGATGCTCTTGGCCTCGTCGATCGTGCGCGCGTAGCCCGAGCGCGGCAGCGTCAGCCCGATCGACTCGATCGCGCGCTTGAACAGCTGGCGGTCCTCCGCCTTGCGGATGGCGGGGATCTTGGCGCCGATCAGCTCGACACCGAAGCGGTCGAGCGTGCCGTCCTCGGCCAGCGCCACGGCGAGATTCAGCGCCGTCTGGCCGCCGAGCGTCGGCAGCAGCGCCTGCGGTCGCTCGCGCTCGATGATCTTGGCCACGAACTCCGCCGTGAGAGGCTCGACGTACGTTCGCGCCGCCATCTCGGGATCGGTCATGATCGTCGCGGGATTGCTGTTGACGAGCACGACGTCGTAGCCTTCTTCCCGCAAGGCTCGGCATCCCTGCGTTCCGGAATAATCGAACTCGCAGGCCTGGCCGATGACGATCGGCCCCGAGCCGATGATCATGATCTTCCGGATGTCGGTGCGCTTCGGCATCCGCTACTCGTCCACCAATCCGTAGACGATCGAGGTGTCCGGCGCCGCCTCCTCACGCTTGTAGAGCACGTCGTCGATACGCCCGGCCCCGACCCAGACGGTCTGGCCGTCGCCCCACAGCTGCTCGCCGAGCACGCTCATGCGGCGCTCCACGCGCTCCTTGATCGCATGCGCCTCCAGCGAGGCCTCGCTCTGCGCGGTGAACGAGGCCCACTCGGGCTTCTGGCCCGCGCCCTCGACCTTCCGATACGAGATCAGGTATTTCGGCATGGAAGCCTCAGCCTCCCTCCGTCAGGTCCGTGACGCCATGAGGTCCGTGAATCGATGGAAGAGGTAGCTCGCGTCGTGCGGTCCCGGCGACGCCTCCGGGTGGTACTGCACGGAGAAGGCTGGCCACTCGGTGTGGCGCAGCCCCTCACACGTCGCGTCGTTGAGGTTGACATGGCTCGGCTCCCACCCGCCACCGGCGAGCGACGCCGGATCGACGGCGAAGCCGTGGTTCTGCGACGTGATTTCTACGCGTCCGGTCGCCAAGTCCTTCACGGGATGGTTGGCGCCGTGGTGGCCGAACGGCAGCTTGTACGTGCGGCCGCCGGCCGCGAGACCGATGATCTGATGCCCGAGACAAATCCCGAAGACGGGCACGCGCCCGAGCAGCGCGCGCACGCTCTCGATGAGGTACGGCACGCCCTCGGGATCGCCCGGCCCGTTGGAGAGAAAGACGCCGTCGGGCCGCCGCTCCAGCACGGCGTCCGCCGGCGTGTCCGCGGGCACGACGGTGACCTCGCAGCCGGCCGTGCGCAGTTGTCGGAGGATGTTGAACTTGATGCCGGCGTCGAAGGCGACCACCTTGAAGCGCGCCGGCGGCGGCGGCCGATACCCCTTGGCGGGGTCCCAGTCACCCGTCGTCCACGTGAACGGCTCCGACGTCGTGACCTCGGCCACGAGATCTCGGCCCACCAGTCCCGGCAGCCCGCGCGCCGCGTCGCGCAGCCGCTCGACGTCGAGATCGGTGGACGAGATGATCCCGTCTTGCGCGCCGTGATCTCGAAGATGGCGGGTGAGCGCGCGTGTGTCGATGCCCTGCAGTCCGACGAGATTGTGCGTCTCGAGATAGTCTTTGAGGCTCACGCGGCCACGCCACGACGAGGGGCAGGCGGAGGCTTCCTTGACGATGAGCCCGTTGGCCCACGGCCGATGCGACTCGACGTCTTCCTCGTTGATGCCGTAGTTGCCGATCATCGGGTACGTCATGGTCACGATCTGTCCGCGATAGGACGGATCCGTGAGGATCTCCTGGTAGCCGGACATCGCGGTGTTGAAGATGACCTCGCCCTGTGTCTGCCCGATGGCGCCCAGGGCCTGACCGCGGAACACGCGGCCGTCGCGAAGTACCAGCACCGCCTCCCTCACGATTGCCATACGACCTTTCCGCCGACGATGGTCTTCCAGGGCCGGCCGGTCGCCGTCCAGCCGGCGAACGGGGTGTTGCGGCTCTTCGACTGGAAGAGCTTCGGATCGATGGTCACCGTGCCATCGGGATCGATGAGCGTGAGATCGGCCGGCGCGCCCACCCCGAGCGCGCCGCCCGGCAGGCGCAGCAGACGCGCGGGGTCGCGCGAGAGCCGCGAGACCAGCGTGGCGATCGACAGCACGCCGGGACGCACGAGCCGGTCCAGCAGCAGCGCCACGGCGGTCTCGAGACCCACGATGCCGTTGGCGGCCTGATCGAACTCCCCCTCCTTCTCGCTCAACGCATGAGGGGCGTGATCGGTTGCCACGCAGTCGATCGTGCCGTCGGCGAGCGCCTCGATCAAGGCTTCGGTGTCCCGCTTGGTCCGCAGCGGCGGCGCCATCCGCGTGTTGGCGTCCCACGATCGCACGGCCTCTTCGGTGAGGAGCAGGTGATGCGGCGTGACCTCGGCGGTGACGCGCACGCCGCGTGCCTTCGCATCGCGCACGAGGCGCACGGCGCCGGCGGTCGAGAGATGCGCAATGTGCACGTGGGCGCCGGTCAGCTCGGCCAGCACGATGTCGCGCGCGACCATGACGTCCTCGGCCGCGGCGGGAATCCCGGGCAAGCCCAGCTCCGTCGAGACCACGCCCTCGTTCATGCAACCGCCCCGCGCGAGCGTGTGATCCTCGGCGTGGCTGATCACCGGCGCGCCGAAGGGCAGGGTGTATTCCAGGGCGCGGCGGTAGAGCTCGGCGTTCATCACGCACCGGCCGTCGTCGGAGAACGCCACGCACCCCGCCTCCGCCAACTCGGCCAGCTCCGCCAGCTCCTTGCCCTCGAGGCCCCGTGTGACGGCGCCGATCGGATAGACGCGGACGACGCCTTCGCTTTCCGCCTTGGCGCGAATGTAGTCGGTGACCGCGCGGTTGTCGTTGACGGGCTGGGTGTTGGCCATGCAGCAGACGGCCGTGAAGCCGCCGGCGGCGGCGGCCCGCGTGCCCGTCGCCACCGTCTCCTTGTATTCGTGGCCCGGTTCCCGGAGGTGGACGTGCATGTCGATGAAGCCCGGGCACACCCATGTGCCGGCGGCATCGATCTCCGTCGCCCCGTGCGGCGCCGTCAGGCGGCTCCCCATGCGCGCGATCTTGCCGTGCTCGATCAGCACGTCCTGCACGGCGTCGACGGAGGCGGCGGGATCGATCACGCGTCCACCGCGGATGAAGAGCCCCGTCATTGATGCGCCTCCGTCGCGCCGCGGCCGCCGGCGAGCAAGAGCAGCACCGCCATGCGTACCGCCACGCCCTTGGCGACCTGATCGAGGATGACCGAGTACGGGCCGTCGGCGACTTCCGGTGACAGCTCGACGCCCCGATTCACGGGGCCGGGATGCATGATGAGCACGTCCGGCCGCGCGTGGGCGGCAAGACGGTCGAGCGTCAGGCCCCAGTAGCGCGAGTACTCGCGCAAGGACGGGATCAACCCGGCATGCATGCGCTCCTGCTGCAAGCGCAGCATCATGATGACGTCGACGTCGCGGATCGCGTCCTCCAGCCGGTAGGAGACCTTGCAGCCGAGCTCCTGCGCGTACGGAGGAATGAGGGTCGGAGGCCCGGCCACCGTGACCGTCATGCCGAGCTTCTTCATGCCGTGGATGTTGCTGCGCGCCACGCGGCTATGGGCAATGTCGCCGACGATGGCCACGCTGAGCCCCTCGAAGTGGCCTTTCCTCTCGCGGATCGTCAGAAGGTCGAGGAGGGCCTGCGTGGGATGCTCGTGCGCGCCGTCGCCGGCGTTCACGATCGCGCAGGACAGCTCGCGCGCCAGGAGCGCGGGCGCGCCGGACGACGAGTGGCGCACGACGACGACGTCGGGACTCATGGCCGCGATGTTGCGCGCGGTGTCCACGAAGGACTCCCCCTTCGCCGCGCTGGAGCCCGAGGCGGAGAAGTTGATGACGTCGGCCGACAGCCACTTGCCCGCGATCTCGAAGGACGTCCGCGTCCGCGTGGAGTTCTCGTAGAAGAGATTCACGATGGTCTTGCCGCGCAGCGCCGGTACTTTCTTGATCTCGCGGCCGGCGATCTCCTGCAGCGAGGCCGCCGTGTCCACGAGCGTGAGAATCTCGGCGGCCTCCAGCTCGCGGATCGTCAGGAGATCCTTGCGGGTCCAGCCCATCCTCACGCCTCCTCGGGCTCTTCGATCACGACGCGGTCGTCGCCGTCGTGCTCGGTCAGCCGCACGGCCACCGTCTCGCGGCGGGACGTCGGCAGGTTCTTGCCGATGTAGTCGGGACGGATCGGCAGCTCACGGTGGCCACGGTCGACCAGGATGGCGAGCTGGATCATCTTGGGACGACCCAGGTCGATGAGCGCGTCGAGCGCGGCGCGGATGGTCCGGCCCGTGAACAGCACGTCGTCCACCAGCACGACGGTCTTGTCCTTGACCGAGAACGGGATGTCGGTTGCCCGCACGACCGGCGCGCCGCGCATGTCCAGGTCATCGCGGTACAGCGTGATGTCCAGCGTGCCCACCGGCAGCGAGGTGCCGTCGATCGCGGCGATCTTCGCCGCCAGGCGCTGAGCCAGGGTGACGCCGCGCGTGCGCAGACCGACGAAGGTGACGTCCTTGGCGCCGCCGTTTCGTTCGAGGATCTCGTGAGCGATGCGGGTGAGCGCGCGGTCGAGGCCGGCGGTGTCGAGCACTTCGGCCTTTTCGCGCAAGCGGGACGGTCGGGCGGTCATTGTTCTCTCCTTACGAGCCTCGCAGGGCCCGCTTAAAGGAAAGCGCACGTCGAGTCACGTCACTTTACATGGACGGCGGCCGTTCTGTCAACGCGCGGCGGGCACCAGCAGCGCGATCAGCTGGTCGATGTTCACGGGCTTGGTGAGATGGGCGTCGAAGCCGGCCTGGATGGCCTGGCGCATGTCCTCGGCCTGGCCGTAGCCGGTGAGCGCGATCAGCCGCGAGATGTTGAGATCGCCGCGCGCGCGAATCCGACGGGCCACCTCGAACCCGTCGATGTCGGGCAGCCCGATGTCGCACAGGACGATATCCGGGCGCATGCGCTCGGCGATGCGCAGCCCATCCTCGCCGCCCTCCGCGGTTTCCACGACGGCGCCCTCGACTTCCAGCATGAGCTTGAGAACGTCGCGGGTGTCGAGGTTGTCCTCGATGACGAGCACCGATTGGCGCTCGAGGCGCGGTCGTCCGCTCACGGCCGGCGGGCTGACGGGGGCCTCGGGCCGCGACAGCGGCAGCTCGACCCGGAAGCGCGCGCCATGACCCAGGCCGGCCGAGGCCACGCTCACGGTGCCGCCGTGCATCTCGCTGAGCCGCCGCACGAGATCGAGTCCGATGCCGAGCCCGCCGCGGCGCGTGGACTGCTGGCCCTGGCGGAAGGGCTCGAAGATGATCGGCAGATCGGCCTCGGCAATGCCCTCGCCGGTGTCGTCCACCTCGATGACCGCCCGCCGCTCTCGCGCCTCGAGCCGCACCCCGATGCGCCCGGCCGCGGGCGTGAACTTCAGCGCGTTGGCGAGCAGGTTGGACACGATCTGGTGCACACGCGCGGCGTCGCCCCACATCGGCATCGGCTCGTCGGGCAGTGTCGCCCCGAGGCGCACACGCTTGAGGGCCGCCGGCTCCTCGACGGCCTCCACGGCGGCGCGCACCTGCTCGCGCAGGTCGAAGGTCTCGAAGCGCAGCATGAACTTGCCGTGCAGGATGCGCGAGAGGTCGAGGAGGTCGTCGACGAGGCGCACCTGCTGACGGATGTTGCGATGCACCACCTCCATCGCGCGCGTGGTGACGTCGTCGAGCTTGCCGTGGCGCCGGAGCACCTCCGTCCAGCCGAGGATCGGCTGCAGCGGCGTGCGCAGCTCGTGCGAGAGCGCGGCGATGAAGTCGTCCTTGAGCTGATTGGCCTGCTCGGCCGCCGCCCGCGCCATTTCGAGATCGGCGAGCGCGCGCGTCTCTTCGGTGACGTCACGCCAGGTCACGACGGCGGCGTACACCGCGCCCTCGCGTCGCAAGGGATGGGCCCGCATCTGCTCGCGGCGCGTCGCGCCGTCGGCGCCCGAGATCAAGAGATCCATCGGGGGCACCGTCTCGCCCTGCAGCGCGCGCGCCGACGGTAGCTGCTCGCCGGCGAGCAGCCGTCCGTCCAGGTCGCGGATCTTCAGGCGCTTGATGCGCTCGCGCGGCAGCTCGCCCGGCGGCATGTCGCCGATGAGATCGCGGCCCAGGCCGTTCGTGAACAACAGCGTACCGTCCGCCGCGATGATGAAAATGCCTTCGTGGACCAGGTCGACGACCGCCGTGAGCTGCGCGGCGTGCTCGGCCGCCTCGCGCTCGAGCTGACGGGCGCTGGTGACATCGTGAAACACGGAGACCGTGCCGGTCAAGCGTCCGTCAGCGCCGCGCAGCGGAACGGTGTTGACGAGGAAGATCGCGGACCGCCCCTCGAGGTCGAGCGTCAGCTCGGCGCCGATCACCGTCTGGCTTTGCGCGAGCGCGCGGGCGATCGGATGCAGGGCCGGCGCGAGCACCGCGCCGTCGGGCGTGCGTGCGGGGTGGCGGGCGAGGAGCTCGCTCACGGGGCGGCCGACGTCGCGCGCGGCGTCGAGCGTGCGCGCCGCCGTCGCGTTGGCGAACGTGAGTCGGCCCTCGGCATCGGTGACGAGCACCGGCTCCACGAGAGCATCGAGGACAGCGCCGAGGAAGGTTGTCGGATCGACAGACGTCATGCGCAGTTCCGCGCCTCGGAGGATAGCACGCGGGTCGACACGTCCCACCCGAGCAGTGCGAGCGCCGCGAGCATCGTCAGCGCGCCGAGGCCGAAGGTGAGCCGCCCGAGCGACTCGGCGGCGCCGAGCAGGCCGAGCGTACCGAGGATGAAATTCCAGTCGTGAATCAGCCCCTCGGCGAGCAGCGGCAACGCCATCGCGCGGCCATCAGCGACGTAGACGGAGACGTCGACGAAGCTCTGGCCGGTCCAGAAGAGCGTGACGGCCGCCGAGCCGAGCTGCTTGCGCCGGACGAACACGGCGGTACAGACCACGGGAATGAGCACCTGATTCAAGGAGCCGCCGAGCACCGCGATGAATCGGCCGAAGAATCCGAAGATCACGTGGCCGGCCTCGTGAAACACGAGATCGATCAGGTGCAGGAAATTCAGGATCACGCCCGACGGCAAGGCGATGCCGTTGAAGAGGACGAGTACGGTGAGAACGGTCAGCGTGGCGAGCCCGACAAGGCGGCCAGCGGCGTCGGCGGTGACGGTCATCCGCTTCCTTTTATACGACGTTCTGACACCGGGACGTCAGTGGGACACGCGGCGGAGGTTCTGCAGGCGCGAAAGCGGCCGACTCTCACGACGCTCGGTCGGGCATCGGCCTTGCACGCTTCGCCGCGCGGTGGCCAAGCACATTCTCGTGGTCGACGACGAGGCCTACCTTCGTGACGTTCAGGTGCTCGTGCTGAGCGCCGCGGGGTACGCGGCGACGGCTCTCGAGACGGCCACCGAGGCGCTCCACCGGCTCGGCGAAATCCGTCCCGACCTGATCATCCTCGACCTCTCGCTGCCCGGGATCGACGGCCGCGACTTTCTCAAGAGGCTGCGCGCGAGCGCGCTGTGGCGGCACCTGCCGGTGATCCTGTCGAGCGGATTCCCCATGGAGGAGATCACCTCGCTCACGGAGGCAGATACCGAGGTGCTCGGCAAGCCGTTCAGCGATACGGCGCTGCTCGCCCGTGTCCGCCGACTCATCGGCGACGCGTGATCAGGACAGACCGGGGTCTGCGCCCAGCGCCTCCAGCGCCGCGGTGAAGCAGGCGAGCGGCGCGCGAACCACGCCCGCGCCGATCTGGCCGACGCCAGCCCGGCGGCTCGCGATGCCGGTGTTGATCAGCGGCGTGAGCGACGTCTCGACCACCAGACGCGTGTCGATGCCGACCGGCGCGCCGCGGTCGTCGAGCGAAGGGATGCGAAAGTGCGGATGCTCGCCCGCGCAGATCTCGCGCATCTCGTTGGTCATGGCCGCCGCTTCGGCGGTGCCGCCCGCGCCGAGGAACCGCGCGACGGCCGGCGCCGCCACCATCGCGAGCGCGCCGAGGCCGATCGTCTCGACGATCGCGCTGTCGCCCATGTCCGGGTTTGCGTCGTCGGCGCCGAAGCCGGGGAAGTAGAGGCCCTTCGGCATATTCACCGGCGCGGTGAACCACCGCTCGCCGCCGCCGGCGACGCGGATGCCGAAGTCGGTGCCGTTGCGCGCCATGACCGTGACGAGCGTGGACCCCGCGATGCCGCTCGCGGGCTCGACCATCGCCTTGCCCGCCGCCATCGCGACGTTGAGGAAGAACTGGTCGTTGCCGGCCAGGAACTCCGCCAGCCGCGCGACGGCGTGGTGTCGGCCGCCGACCGAGGCGATGCCGGGCATCATCGCGCGCGCGAGCAGGGCGGTGGCGGCGATGTTGCGCTGGTGCATCTCGTCGCCCATCCGCAGCGCCTGCGCCATCAGCGCGCGCAGGTCGATGCCGCCCAGCGCGCGCAGAGCCGCGCCGAGCAGCGGGCCCGCCTCCGTCGCGATCCAGTTGAGCCGTGCGAGCACGCTGTCGTCGTTGGCGCCGTAGCGCAGGACCTTGCCGAGGCCTTCGTTGATCGTTGCGTGGCCGCGCGTGCCGTACGCGCGGTTCTCCACGACGAACACCGGCATGGAGGGCGTGACGACGCCGGCCATCGGACCCGCCGCGCCGTGGTGGTGACACGGCGCCAGCCTGACGGCGCCGCCCTCGATCAGCGCGCGCGCTGCGTCGTCGTTCGCGGCCCAGCCCTCGTAGCGGATCCCTCCCAGGATGGCCGCGCGCACGGGCTCGCTGAAGCGATCCCACGCCAGCGGCGGGCCCGAGTGCAGCACCGTGCGATCGGCGAGCTCGAGCGCTTCGCGGGCCGGGCGGCAGTCGACGAGGAACGGTGCGCCGCCGGTCAGTCGCTCGAGCGCCACGGCGTTGGCGCGGTCGATCGCCTCGCGTCGAGTCTCGAGCCGCGCGAGCAGCGCGGCCAGGCGCGGATCACCGCCGGCCGGCGGACGCCAGTCGACGTGGACGGCGGGGACGTCCAGCGCCGCCAGGGTCGTCGCGAACAGATCGAGACCGATGTTGACGATCTGCGGTGCGGCGCCGAGGAGCGTCATCAGCCGGTGTGCCGCGCGATCATCGCCGCGAGCCGCGCGGCCTGGGCGTTGGAATCCATGACGATCACGCCGGCGGTGCGCAGGCGCTCCACCTGCGCGGCGCGCGACTGCGGGTCGGCGTCCGTCCCGCAGACGCTGGCCACCACCGCCAGCGGGCGGCGCCCGCGCACCGCGCGAATCGCCGGCACGAGCTCGCCGGCGGGATCGGCATGCGCTCCGTACCCGAGCACGAGGTCGATCAGCAAGACGGCCGTGCCTTCGTCACGGCCCTCCTTGTCGATCCATTCACGGCGCACGCGGCCGTCGATCATCGGGTGAGGGCGGCCGAGCGTGAAGACGTCTTCACCGAGGTCGACCACGCGATGGCCGGGGCCGCCGCGCGTGAGCGACGGCGCGACATCGGTCAGGGTCTTGGCCAGCAGACCGAGCGCCTCGTACGCAAGGGTGCCGCCGGAATAGATGCCGCGCACATACCGCTGGCGCGTCCCGAGGCCACGCGCGGCGTCGGCGGCGAGCTGCGCAATGCTCGCGGCCGGAAGGGTGAAGTCGATCGCCGCCGGCGTCTTGCCCCGCTTCAGCGCGACCGCGGCGTGGCCGGCGTCCTCGAGCGTCGCGGCGATGTGCCAGCGGCCCGCGGGCGGCGTCGCCGTTCCCGCGAACCAGGCGACACAGGGTTTCGCGAGCGTGGCGGCGGCGTCAGCCAGGCGGCGCGCGGTATCGGCGCCCGGCGGCTTGCCGACGAGGCACACGACGTCCGTGTCTCGGTCGGCGCCGAGCAGCTCGATCGCGCGCAGCATCATCACGCCGCCCACGTCGTCGGAGAGATCGCGGCCGCCGACGCCGATCGCCTGCGAGACGCCTTCGCCGGCGCGCGCGATCGTGCACGTGACTTCTTGCAGGCCAGTGCCGGAGGCGGCCGCGAGGCCGATGCGACCGCGCGGGATCGCGTTGCCGAAGCCGAGCGGCACGCCGTCCAGGATCGCGGTGCCGCAGTCCGGGCCCATCATGAGCAAGCCGCGCTCACGTGCCACCCGTTTGCACTCGATCTCCGACCCGATCGAAACGTTGTCGCTGAAGAGCATCACGTGCAGTCCGGCGCGCAGCGCTCGGAGCGCCTCGGCGCCCGCGTATGCGCCGGGGACGGAGATCACGGCGAGGTTGGCGTCGGGCAGGACTTTCAGCGCCGAGGACAGCGTGCGCGGCAGCGCGGCGCTCGTCGCCCCGCTGGCCGCCGGCTTGACCGCGAGCAGCGCGTGCTCGGCCGCCGCGCGCGCCGCCTCGGCGGCGTCGGCCGAGTCGGCGGCGACGGCGATGATCAGATCCGCGGGCTCGGCCGCCGCGCCCTCGGAGGCGAGCAGGCCGGCCTGCTCGAGCAGCGCTCGGTTGTGTGGCGTGCCCATCATCGCGGCCGCCGTCGTCACGCCGGCGACCGCCTCCATGTCGTGCGCGAGACGCATCAGCGTGACGGAATCCCGATAGAACGACTTCCGGACGAAGTTGAAGGCGGACATGGCCGGCCGATCCTACACCATCGCGATGCCGAGACCGCCGCGCGGGCTACTTCGGCGGCGTGATGCCGTACTGCTTGATCTTGCGGTAGAGGTGCGAGCGCTCGATGCCGAGGCGGTCCGCCGTACGCGTCATGTTCCAGTCGTTGGCGCGCAGCTCGGCCAGGATATACGCCCGCTCGAATCCGTCGCGCGCGTCCTTCAACGAGCGCTGTCCCTCGCCGCCGGCGCCGGCGTCCTTGGGCCGGAGCGGCGCGGGCAGGTCGTCCGGCCCGATGACGTCGCCCATCGTCATGATGACGAGGCGCTCCACCATGTTGCGCAGCTCGCGGACGTTCCCCGGCCAGTCGTACGCGAGGAAATAGGCGAGCGCCTCGGCCGCGATCGTCTTGAGGCGCTTGCCGTTCTCGGCGGAAAACACCGCGATGAAGTGCTCGATCAGCGCCGGGATGTCGTCCCGGCGATGGCGCAGCGGGGGCACCTCGATGGGGATGACGTTGAGTCGGTAGAAGAGGTCTTCGCGGAAACCGCCCTGGGCGATGAACGCGGGCAGGTCGCGATTGGAGGCGGCGATCACGCGCACGTCGACCTTGATCGGCTCGCGGCCGCCCACGCGCTCGACGACCTGCTCTTCGAGCGCGCGCAGCACCTTGGCCTGCGTCTTGAGGCTCATGTCGCCGATCTCGTCGAGGAACAGCGTGCCGCCGTCGGCCGTCTCGAACTTGCCGCGCCGGCGCGCCACCGCGCCCGTGAAGGCGCCACGCTCGTGGCCGAACAGCTCCGACTCGATGAGCTCCTCGGGGATGGCCGCGCAGTTGACCTCGACGAACGGCGCCTCGCGGCGCCCGGAGAGCGCGTGGATCGCCCGCGCCACCAGCTCCTTACCGCTGCCGTTCTCGCCGTGGATGAGCACGCGACCGCTGGTCGGCGCCGCGGTGGCGATGGCCTCGCGCAGCTCGCGCATCGGCTCGCTGTCGCCGATGATCTCGGTGCGCACCTCCAGGCGTGCGCGCAGCGTGGCGTTCTCGCGCTCGAGCCGACCGTGCTCCAGCGCGCGGGTCACGCTCACCAGCGTCTTCTCGAGTGACATCGGCTTTTCGATGAAGTCGTAGGCGCCCAGGCGCGTGGCCTTCACGGCCGTCTCGATGGTCCCGTGGCCCGAGATCATGATGACGGTCGTCTCCGGGCGCACGCGCTTGAGCTCGGCAAGCGTCTCGAGGCCGTCCATGCCCGGCATCCAGATGTCGAGGAACACGAGGTCCGGCGTCTCGTCGGTGACCGCGCGCACGGCCGCCTCGCCGCCGCCGGCGGTCGTCACGCGGTAGCCCTCGTCCTCGAGCACGGCCCGCAGCGTGCCCTGGATGGCCGGTTCGTCATCGACGACCAGGATGTGCTCGCCGGCCACCTCAGGCCTCCACGGGGGCCGGCGTCCGGATCACCGGCACCTCGATGACGAAGCGGGTGCCCGAGGGGTGATTGTCCTCGATGCGAATGGTGCCGCCGTGCTCGTTGACGATCTCGCTCACGATGGGCAGACCGAGCCCCATGCCGGCAACCTTCGTCGAGAAGTACGGCAGGAAGAGCCTGTCGCGATCCTCGGTCGGGATGCCGGGGCCGGTGTCGGCCACCGTCAACCGCACCCGCGCGGTCTCGGGCACGTGCTCGGTCTCGATCGTCACCGTGCCGCCCGAGCCCACCGCCTCGACGGCGTTGTCGACGAGATTGAGCACGGCGCGCTTGATGTGGTCCGGATCGACGTCCAGCAGCGGCACGTCGTCGGCGTGACGCGTGACGATCGTGCACTGTGGGTGGGACTCGCGGTAGAGCGTCGCCACGGCGTCCACAAGGGGCCGCACGTCGGTGGGCTTGGGCACGAACGCCGGCATCCGCGCGAAGCGCGAGAACTCGTCCACGAGCCGCTTGAGGCCGTCGACCTCCTGGATGATGGTCTCCGTGCACTCGGTCACCAGCTGCGCGTCCTCTCCGCCGATGCGCGAGAGCCGGCGCCGCAGGCGCTGGGCCGAGAGCTGGATCGGCGTCAGCGGGTTCTTGATCTCGTGCGCGATGCGTTGCGCCACCTCGCGCCACGCGGCGAGCCGCTGCGCCTTGAGCAGCTCGGTGAGGTCGTCGAAGACGACGACCGCGCCGTCGTAGGTGCCCTCGGGACCGCGCAGCGCGGTGGCGGAGGCGAGCAGCGAGAGGTTCACGCCGCCGCGCCGCATGTGCAGCTGGATGGCGACGCTGCCGGTCTTCGGACGCCGCGTGCGCTGCACGAGCGCGATGACTTCCCGCGCCTCCGGTCCGGTGAATACCTCCTCGAGCAGCCGTCCGATGGCGGCCGCCTCCGCGAGGCCGAACATCCG
>Ga0207684_10000662_pt1 | contig 40821 bp, 33 predicted proteins | sample KBSK5501metaG_FD_184342 | JGI IMG/M metagenome (GOLD analysis project Ga0207684, IMG submission 184342) | Corn, switchgrass and miscanthus rhizosphere microbial communities from Kellogg Biological Station, Michigan, USA - KBS K5-50-1 metaG... | ecosystem: Host-associated > Plants > Roots >... | reverse complement strand
CGGCACCCTGGATTTTCAATCCATCGACCGCGACCATCCCCTTATGGCAGGTTGGCGGTTTTACCTTTGACCTGACGTCGTCCACTATCGTTACTCAGACTAACTTCTTTCTTAATATAACGGGAGTAGGGACTTTAAGCGGTGCTGGGTTTGACCCAACACCGGGCACTTGGAGCTTCACAGTCAGCAATGCGTTGGGCAAGCCTCATGCCACCTTTGGCTTTACGTCAGACACGGCTTCGACTGTACCTGAGGGCGGCGCAACTGCCGCGTTACTAGGGCTTGCCCTCGGGGGCGTCGAAGTGTTGCGCAGGAAATTTAAGGCTGCTTAAGGCGTCGCAGGCTTCACAAAAAGCCGCAATGTGATTTACCGGGCGGCGACCAAAACCCCCGCCCGGTTTTAGTTTCACAGGAACTATCCCCTGCGCCGGGATAAATAGAGCAGTGCGCGGCGCCGTCATTTCAGTGATAAGGTACACACGGTGCGGCAACGACCGAGCAAAGCGGTCGACCTTTATGCTGCCCAGCCATTTTTGCCTTTCACTGGACCCGCACCTATTTCCAGCTTTATCTCTGAATGCGCATGGGGCATGCGCGTTACTGCCATTCTTGTGCGCCAAGCTCACCGATATTTTTGAAGGCTAATTTCACCTTGTCCTCCAGAACATTTGTGTAGCCGCCCAGCGAGAGAGAGATAAGCGCCGGACGGATTGGTGACAAACAGGCGTTGCCTCGCCATGGGCTGTTGGCTTCATCGATGGTTCGGCACCGGCGACCCGCGTCTGCTCATGAATTAGTTCGTTGTCGGCATAAACTTGCCACTCAGTCACGAATGAGCCATGCACTCTTGCTCTTCCGACCACAGGCGTGCCCATACCCAAGTGTAGCTCAGACACGCTGCCAGTTCTTGTGCTTCCCGCCGCTCCAGTAGTGATGTGGGTGCTTGCCCGCTAGAGCGCCATCTTTCGTGCACAAGAAGGAACCCCGAATGATTGCAGCGTCCGTCCGCTGGCGATCTGCGTCGCTCTGATATTCCGTCGTATCGACGCGAAATCCGAATGTTTTCAACGTGTCAGTCAGGCCCTTGCGATTATAGAAGCTGACCGAGGAAGGCTCGCAGGGGCTTTCTTCCCCCACGGGGCAAAACAACAACGCGCGCTGGTCGTCGTCCGCCAAGATTTCTGTCTCGATGATCATCCGCCCGCGATCGGGGACGAGATCCGCCAGCGTCTTCAGCGCCGTAAAAGGATAACGCAAATGGTAAAGGACCCCGCAAAACAAGACGATATCGAACATGCCATGCTCTGCCACGTTTAGCTCGTATAGGCTCATCTCGATCATCCTAACCTTGCTTTGGAAATGCGGGATGATCAGTTCTACCGCGCCGAGCGAGAGACACGTGTCGATGCCCAGTAGGTCCGCAGCTCCTCGCCGCTCGGCATGAAAGCAGAAAAAGCCATCCCGGCATCCGATATCCAGCACGCGCTTCCCCGCGAAATCCAACGTGTCCATCAGCCGCAAGATGGGCGCCGCCTGCTTTGCAAAACCCTCGAGTCCAGGTGTGGACACTTCCGGGGAGAGGGCGATGGTGTGATACCACCGATACTTGGGGAGCTGAGCGGCCAGTTCTTCGTTGGTCATATTCAAAATCTGGGCTCGGTCATGAAACCCGTTTCCTTGCAGAACGCAATTGCAATAGCCAGGCCCCACTTCTGAAGCGGATTGTTCCCCCTTCTTTTCTTTATCTTGTCGCTTGCTGCTGGATGGAAGGCGCGGCCGTTTTGTGGTGAATCGGCTCAAACATATAAACTTTGCTCCTTCTCCCGGTTGTTAATCGTTGAGATTGCAAACCCAGAAAGGGGAGAGAGTTACCGGGAGGAACGGCCCGACTCGATTCAGAATTCTATTTTAAGTCGGCGATTTTCTGCCGAAGGCCGGCGCAATGTCAAGAATAAAACCTGGGACGTTAGGGCGCTATAGAGGCGGGTGTTATCTCCGTTAGGGTAGAAATGCTGGCTTACCGACTATTGGCAACCGTTTGCGGTGGAGGTTTGCTCAGTTCCATTTGGTCGCTCACCTTCTCCACCGTGGCAGTGAGAGCTTTGATTTCATTCTGCTGCTGCGCGGCATTTGCTTCCTGTTTTGCAACAGTAGACTGCAGCTGAGTGATAGTTGCTTCCAGCTTAGTAGACATCGCTTGGAAGTCTTTGCGTTGCTGCATTATGGTCGCTTCCTGTTCCTGCACCTTGCGGTGCTCTTTAAGGAACTCATTGAGCAACATCGCGTTCGCCGCCTCGTAGCGCACACTGTAGGCCTTGCCCTCAGCGTCGCGAACTACTAGATCGGGGTTTACCTTTTCCACTTGCTCGGCCACCAAGCCAAACTGCGGGATGCCCTTGGGATCAATCTCCTGCTTGTAGCGGAAGGTGACCGGTTTGAGAGCGAGGATCGCTTCGCTCGCTCCGTCCATGCTGTGGATGTCCTGTTTGAAACGGGCCGAGGAGGTGAGCGTGCCGAGTTGCCCGGATGAATTCACGAACACCGCCACACCGCCAGAGGCCGTGGCGCCAAAGATGCCGGCGATAAAGGTGGCGGTCTGCGTTCCACCGATGCGGATCGTGCCGGCATCGCTTGATGTACCCAGCACGTTAGCGCCAATATCGATATTGTTGTTGCCAGTGGTGAGATTGCCGCCGGCCTTAAAGCCCAGTGCGACGTTGTCTCTGCCAGTTGTGTTGGCAAAGAGCGCATCCACACCGACGGCCGTGTTGTCGACGCCGGTGGTGTTGCTTTGGAGCGCTTCAAAACCGGTGGCCGTGTTGAAGCTAGCGGTTGTGTTGCTAAAGAGCGCTTCAAAGCCGGTAGCCGTGTTGGCACTGCCGATTGTGTTACTAAAGAGCGCATTAGTACCCTCAGCCGTGTTTTGGTTGGCGGTTGTGTTGTTCGAGAGGGCGTTAGCACCGTAGGCCGTGTTGAAGAGCCCCGTGGTGTTGCTAAAGAGCGCTCGAAGACCGTTCGCCGTGTTAGCGTTGCCGGTGGTATTGCTAAAGAGCGCTTCAAGACCACTGGCCGTGTTGTTGTTGCCGGTGGTGTTGCCAAGGAGCGCAAAAGCACCGTTGGCCGTGTTGTTGCTTCCGCTTGTGAGGCTCAAGAGGGCACCAATCCCCTCAGCCGTGTTGTTGGGACCGGTTGTATTGCTAAGGAGCGCATCAAAACCGATGGCCGTGTTATTGACCCCGGTTGTGAGGCTAACAAGCGCATTAGCTCCCTCAGCCGTGTTTTGGTTCGGATAGCCTCCGTCCGGTGCCGGGCTAACCAGTGGTGGCGTAACCAGATCATAACCGATCACGTCCAGGTTGATGCCTTCCGGTGAAGTGGCGGTAACATCGGAGAACTGACCCGCACAACTAAACGCATTCTGTACACGTGGGTTCGCCTGCGGGCAGGGGGGGCTCAGCCAGTCCCCGAAATCTCCGCTCGGGTCCTGGTTGAAATCGACGATGTTTGTGTTTCCGCCGTCGATCGAAAAGTAACGCAAGCCAGACGAACTGAGATTTCTGTTGCCGGGGCCCGACCAGCTGAATAGATCCTGCGGGTGGAGATCGCTGCCGCCGCCACCCAAATAGGACGCGAGTCCAAGGACCTCGTCCATTTCATGTTCGGTTGACTCGAGCGCGTCAAAGCTGCCGGCATTAGGGGGGCGCGTGAACTGGAACGGTTGCCCGGAATTGAGCGTGACGATTCCATCGTACGGGCCACCGCCAACGCTGCCATTCGCAAACATTCCTGGGGGGGTGTTCAACCCGATTGCTCTGCCGCCTGCGCTCGAAGGAACGATGTTTGTCGATAAGGGATTCGCCGGCAGGCTGGCGTTGGCGGCGGTATCGTTGCTCGTCGTTGCATCTGCTTGGAGCGCACTGATGAAGCTATTCCATGGTATCCTATTGACGACGAAATCACTTTCCGCGAGAGCGTTCCCGAGGGAAGTACCATCGGGCGCGGTTGTGGAGTAACGAAAAAGGATGAAGACGGTAATCGGGTCCCTGAACAGCGATTCATATATCGCAACGGCTTGGTTGATCATCGACTCGATTGCTGCGGAATTCGGGTTGTTAGTGATAGAAGTGTCGAATGTTGCGTTGATAACCAACCCGGAACCACTCGTCGTCGTGGCGGTCATTACTTCCGAATTGCCGCTTGTACCGACTGTATTGTATGCCCGCACACGATAGTAATAAGTTGTGCCCGGACTCAGCCCGCCCACGGTGCGGGTGGTCGCATTGCCTGCGTCCAAGTCCTCATAGCCGGCCACGTAGCTGCTAAACGCGCTGTTAGTCGAAACATCCAGCCGATAGCCGGTCGCTTCACTCACGCTCTTCCAATTAGCCATAAAGCTGCTGCGGGTCGGCATTGCTGTAGCGGGCAGGACAACTCCGCTTCGCACTACATCCGTGCCCGAACTTTGTAGATCCATTGGGGTCGCTGTCATTCCTGAAACCGCAGGTTCGCCTCGCGTGAAGTGTCTGCCGGCCTCTGCGTGGAATGTGCCCGAACCACCTCGACTTTGATTTTGCCCGGCAACCTGCGCCAACATCGATGCGTCCGGGTAAGATCCGAGCGCAACGACGAGCAAGTACGCGCCAGCTGAGTAAACGACCGAGCCGATAATCGCTCGACGATTTTGTATCATTATGCCACTTCGTCTCTGCTCTGCCTTGCTGCGGTCCACGTCGATTCTATCAATTCGGCCTGGGCTCAAGCAACTAGGAATGTTAGCTCTTTGAAAAACAAATTAGAAGTGATCTAACCAATTGACGTATTTCGCTCATTTTTGAAATTGTCTTCGCCTGGCGAGGTAACGCCCTCACGAGCGATCAGTTCTCCTGTCCGACTCCAACCCGGTGTGGGACGGAGACACTGGTTTGGGTCGAGATGCCAACCTGATCTCTCCCGGGCAACAACAAGGCAGTGCTTTGCCAGGTCATTTAACAGAAACGCTGGCTTACCGACTATTGGCAACCGTTTGCGGTGGAGGTTTGCTCAGTTCCATTTGGTCGCTCACCTTCTCCACCGTGGCAGTGAGGGCTTTGATTTCATTCTGCTGCGTCGCGGCATTCGCTTCCTGTTTTGCAACAGTAGACTGCAGCTGAGTGATAGTTGCTTCCAGCTTAGTAGACATCGCTTGGAAGTCTTTGCGTTGCTGCACTATGGTCGCTTCCTGTTCCTGCACCTTGCGGTGCTCTTTAAGGAACTCATTGAGCAACATCGCGTTCACCGCCTCGTAGCGCACACTGTAGGCCTTGCCCTCAGCGTCGCGAACTACTAGATCGGGGTTTACCTTTTCCACTTGCTCGGCCACCAAGCCAAACTGCGGGATGCCCTTGGGATCAATCTCCTGCTTGTAGCGGAAGGTGACCGGTTTGAGAGCGAGGATCGCTTCGCTCGCTCCGTCCATGCTGTGGATGTCCTGTTTGAAACGGGCCGAGGAGGTGAGCGTGCCGAGTTGCCCGGATGAATTCACGAACACCGCCACACCGCCAGAGGCCGTGGCGCCAAAGATGCCGGCGATAAAGGTGGCGGTCTGCGTTCCACCGATGCGGATCGTGCCGGCATCGCTTGATGTACCCAGCACGTTAGCGCCAATATCGATATTGTTGTTGCCAGTGGTGAGATTGCCGCCGGCCTTAAAGCCCAGTGCGACGTTGTCTCTGCCAGTTGTGTTGGCAAAGAGCGCATCCACACCGACGGCCGTGTTGTCGACGCCGGTGGTGTTGCTTTGGAGCGCTTCAAAACCGGTGGCCGTGTTGAAGCTAGCGGTTGTGTTGCTAAAGAGCGCTTCAAAGCCGGTAGCCGTGTTGGCACTGCCGATTGTGTTACTAAAGAGCGCATTAGTACCCTCAGCCGTGTTTTGGTTGGCGGTTGTGTTGTTCGAGAGGGCGTTAGCACCGTAGGCCGTGTTGAAGAGCCCCGTGGTGTTGCTAAAGAGCGCTCGAAGACCGTTCGCCGTGTTAGCGTTGCCGGTGGTATTGCTAAAGAGCGCTTCAAGACCACTGGCCGTGTTGTTGTTGCCGGTGGTGTTGCCAAGGAGCGCAAAAGCACCGTTGGCCGTGTTGTTGCTTCCGCTTGTGAGGCTCAAGAGGGCACCAATCCCCTCAGCCGTGTTGTTGGGACCGGTTGTATTGCTAAGGAGCGCATCAAAACCGATGGCCGTGTTATTGACCCCGGTTGTGAGGCTAACAAGCGCATTAGCTCCCTCAGCCGTGTTCTGGTTGGGATAGCCTCCGTCCGGCGCCGGGCTAACGCCGAAAGCTTTCGGGGCCGGCAAAAGCGCAAAGCTTGCCAGGGCGACGGCGAGCGGGATGGGATGAAAACGACGACGCAACGGCACGCGGCTAAGCGAATTTCTTACCGATGGAGTTGTATTTGTTAGCTGAATCGGCTCATGCATATAGACTCTAATTGCACCTGTGGTTTACCTACAAATGGGGGTCTGAAGAGGGAAGAAGCTCCCAGGATAAGCGGGCCATTCCGGATACAGACCTATTCGATGGCGGAGATTCAGGCAACCAAAAGATGTTGCCGCATCGGTAACGCCTCATATTTTACGGCCCGTGATCCCCTGTTTCCCTTTCATCCCTTGCTCATGCGCAGTTGTTATTTCCCGTTAGCGTAGCAAATTGCTGTGGTAAATCCACAAAAATAAATCCTTTAGCGACTTAAAGCTTTAATCTCCATAGGAAGCGCGGTTAGCTCAGTGGTAGAGCACTACCTTGACACGGTAGGGGTCACTGGTTCGAACCCAGTATCGCGCACCATCGTAAGTTGCACGCGAGCTGCCATTTCTGGCGATCGTGCGAACAGTCAATCGAAGCACTGTAGCACTTTTTCTGTAGCATTTTTCCAATCCGTGCCTCGCAATCCGTCTATGTCGAGAGGTCGCTCGCGATAAAATGGGAAGCGTTCATGAACGGTACTACGCGCCAAAGACGATTCCGACCACAAGCCTTAGACACAGGCGTACTCGCCGCGCGGCCGCATGCGCGCGCCATGCATTTATTACGTAATTACCGCAACGCCGTCCAGAAGTTGCGCCGCTTTCGCACACAAAGCTGACGATGCGTGCCCCATAACGCAAACGACTCTGCCGGCTGCTTAACGGACATCGATCGTGAGCGCGTTCATTGCTCTGCCTTGCACACGCGCCTGTAAATTGCCTCGTAATGCGGCACTACATTGATGGCGGTGAATTGCGACTGCGCACGGGCTCGCGCTTTGTCGCCGAGGTTTCGCGCCGCTTCTGGTGATTCGATCAGCTGATCGAGTGCAGCGGCCATCGAGCGGATATTGCCGAACTCATGCAGAGAACCCGCATCGTCGACAACCTCTGGAATTCCGCCGACTCGAAAGGCAAGCACCGGCTTTGCGAAAAACATCGTCTCTAGAATGCTGAGACCAAAGCTTTCCACCTCGGATGTGTAGATGCCAGCGTCCGCGGCATTCAGGTAGTTCTCAATCGGTTCGACAGCGGTTCGGACGATGACGTTTTCTCGAATGCCGAGCTCGTGGAGCAGCGGCTCGTAAGCATCGAAGCGGCCGCCTGCCAAGATGAGCAGGCGAAGCTGCTGTCGTTTTTCAGCTCGCGCGATGACGCGCAACAGAAGATCAATGCGCTTTGTCGGGCGCAGGTTCGACATGTGTAAAATGAGGAACTCATCCGTGATGCCGAGCTCATGGCGAATTTGTTCGCGGGTACGCGTCGGCGTGCCCGGCGTGAAGAAGTTCGGGATGACATCGATCGGCCGGGAAAGCTGAAATGTCTCGAGCGTCTGCCGGCGCAAGCTTTCCGAGACTGTCGTTACTGCATCCGAATGCATGAGCGCGTGCGCGATAGCGGGGCGGTACTGCGGATTCGGGCCGAGCAGTGTTGTATCGGTACCGTGAAGCGTCGTCACGATTTTGGGGGCGGAATCCCCGATCATCTCGGTAGCGAGGAACGCAGCCGTAGCATGCGGAACAGCATAGTGGACGTGCAATAAATCAAGGCGCTCGCAACGGCTTACGTCCGCCATTTTTACCGCAAGCGGCAACGTATAATCAGGGCACGGAAAGACGCTGTGCTCACCCACAGCCACCTCGTGAAAGTGAACGCGCGGCGCGGAGAGATCGAGACGCACCGGCTTTGCGTAGCTGAAGAAATGCACCTCGTGACCACGAGCGGCGAGTTCCATTCCAAGCGCAGTCGCTAAAATGCCGCTGCCCCCGATAAGCGGGAAACAGGTGATGCCAATCCTCAACGATCCTTCGTCCATTACTCGCTGATGTACGCCTTGTCGGCCTCCGAAATCTCCGCGCGCGGAACATACGTGATCCCGGGGGCATGAGCTTCGTTCAGGTATTGGCCCTCACCGGCCCCGTGCACGTAATGGGTGCAGCGTAGGACAGATTGCATCCAACGCAGCCGCGTGTCGCGCGTCGGACTGATCTGCGTCTGGTCGAACTCCTGCCACGGTAGCTCGATGAATTTGTCACCGCCTTTATGAAGCAGCAGCTTTTGGTCGCGACAACGCGCGCGCACGGTTTCACCACGCCATGTCACGTCGACGAAGTAATCCTCCACGCGAGCTGCGCGTTTTCTGAATTCTGGATCGCTTGATCGCTCGATCCGAATGGCATCGAGCAAGCTCATTCGCTGGTACATCTGCAGGCAAAAATCTGCGACATTCATGCTCTTGATTGCGGCGAAAATCTTAGCCAAGCCGCTATGGACGTAATTTGGCAGCTGGCGTGTCATTTTCGCCTGCCAGTCGGAGACGAGGCGCTTCGCATAAAGAGGCGAAAATTGCTTTTGGATTTTGTTGGCGAATTTAAAATTGAGCGCGCGTTCTCGTCCGGAGTACCGCTCCGTCAGCACGGTGAGTGTCTCGCGCGGATCGTGATCGCTGTCGTGAAAAAAGAAAACTATCTCACCGCCGATCTGCGCTTGCAGTCGTCGTGCGGTGAGGATTTTTGCATAAAGAAAACGCTTCGGAAAGAAACCGCACGGTTGTTGGCCAAAGCAGATGATTGGCTGGGCCATCTGTTATACGCGAAGCGGCTCAGCGAAGACCGTACGCTGCAAAATTATGCTGAAGAGAAGCACTGCGGCGCAGCCGATCAGATTATACCAAAGATAGCTGATACTGAGGGTCCAAAAAAGCACCAGAACAAGGATCTGCGCGAGTACCGCTGCGAAAAAAACCGCTGAGCCGCGCACGCTGCGCAGAAAGAACGCGACCAGAAACAGGCCGAGAATGCTGCCGTAGAAAATCGAGCCGAGAATGTTCCCCGCTTGGATCAGGTTCTCTACGAGATTTGCGAAAGACGCCACGCCGATTGCGACCAGTCCCCACGCGATCGTCAGCAACTGCGTGGCCACGACGTAGTGATGATCCCGGGCATTCGGCCGAATCAGCGGCCGGTAGAAATCGACAGCGGTCGTGGAGCCGAGAGCGTTCAGCGTCGCCGCGGTCGCGGACATTGTTGCGCAAAAGATCACCGCGATGAGCAAACCGACCACGCCATGCGGCAGATGTTGCAGGACGAACGTGATGAATACGTAATCCGCGTCGTTACTCTTTGGGCTCGCGCCAGCGCGTTCGAGAATCGCCTTCGCCTGATCGCGAATTGAGCGCGTTTGTGCGTCGAGCTTTAGTAACTCATCACCCGAGGCGGAAATCAGCGCCGCGCGCTTGCGAGCGAACACCTCCTCGAATTGCGCCTGCAATTGTTTCAGTTCGGAGCCGTGTCCGAGTGCGACGGCGCGCTCATAGGCAGGCTGATTGAAGTACATTGGCGGCTCTTCGAATTGATAGAAGAGGAAGACCATCGCGCCGAGCAGAAGGATCAGGAATTGCATCGGCACCTTCACGACCGCGTTGAAAAGGAGTCCGAAGCGACTCGCCGTAAGTGAGCCACCAGCGAGATAGCGCTGCACCTGCGATTGATCGGCGCCGAAATACGAGAGCGCGAGGAAGAACCCGCCGAAGACGCCAGACCAAAACGTGTAGCGCTTGTCTGGATCGAACGAGAAGTCGACGGCCTGCAGCTTTCCCATTTTGCCCGCAAGCGAAAGCGCGTTACTGAATGATAAATTGTCAGGCAGCCGATGCACGGCGATCCCGAATGCGAGCGCCATACCGACGAAGATGATCAAGATTTGGTAGCGCTGAGTAATGCTAACGATCTTCGTGCCGCCGAACGCGGTGTACGCGATTACGAGCCCGCCAGCCAGCCAGATCGTCAGGTTCAAACGCCAGCCGAGCAGTGCTGAGAGAATGATCGCCGGCGCGTAGATGGTGATGCCTGCAGCCAGGCCGCGTTGGACTAGAAACAGAAACGCACCGAGTAGTCGCGTTTTCTGGTCGAAGCGTTGGCCAAGATATTCGTAGGCGGTGTAAACTTTGAGCCGGTGAAAGATCGGAACAAAAATCGCGCACACGGTGATGAGCGCGAACGGCTGCCCGAAATAATTTTGGACAAAGCCGATGCCGCTCTCGTACGCCTGGCCGGGCATGGATAAAAACGTGATCGGGCCAGCCTGAGTTGCGAGGACGGAGAGGCCAATCGTTCCCCACCGGATGCTCTGATCACCTTTAAGATAGTGGCCGAGCGTCTCGCGACCGCGCGTGCGCCAGAGGCCGTAAAGCGGAATCGCGAGAATCGTCGCGATGAGAACGACGTAATCGAGCCGGTTCATGAAAAGCGAACGGTGAACGCGTAGAGCAACGCCACCTCAATCGCGAATAAGCCAAGTGCGACGCAGTAGGCTACGCGCCAGCTGCCGAAGAAAGGAGGATCGCTCATTTCGCCTCGCGCAGCGAAACGAGATTGGCGAAGAGGCGATACGCGCCGGGCACACCAGCCGGCAATTGCCGGAACCACGAGTAGCCGGTGTAAACAAAAAAGCCTTTACCGAATTTCGCGATGAGGAGACCGCCATCGTGCGGTCTTTCGCCTGGATCGTTGCAAGAAAGAATCGGCGTCCAGTGCGGGTCCCATTTGTCAGGGAAATAGAGCCCGCGCTCCTGCACCCAACCTTTGAAATCCTCAGCGTTAATCTTGTTAGGCGTGTTCATCACCGGATGCTCGGGCGCGAGAATGCGCACGTCGGCGTTCTCGTCCGTTACCCGGTCGCGCGAGATCTCAAGTGGATACGGCCCGATCTCTCTCGTCTTCAACTCGGCGGTTGTGTTGTATTGCGCGATGACCACGCCGCCGGCTTGCACGTATGCGAGCAACTGCTGCTGCAGATCGGCGATGCGGTCCTGCGTGTTGTAAGCACGAATCCCGAGCACGACCGCGTCCAAGCGCGAGAGATTCTCGGCGGTGACAGCAGGCGGCTCAAGCAGCTTCATCTGATAGCCAATCTGCTCGAGGCACTGCGGAATCTCATCGCCAGCTCCGGGAATATAACCGATCAGCTCGCCGCGTTTACGAATGTCTGCGCGCACCATTCGTGCTTCGGCTGGTGGCATCAACGTATGAACGCCAATGTGCGGATATGCGATCTGCTCACGCCCGAACGAGAATTCCCGTCCATCTGTCCGGACGATCGCGCGCACTGTGCCTTCGTTGGCTGTCGAAGGAGGTGTTACGGTGAATTCGGCGACGGTTTGGTCATTCGCCGATTTCAGATCAACGGCCATTGACGTGGGCGTTACACGCCAGCCATTCGGCACATCGAGGCGAACTTGCCCATTCACTGCGCCAGTCGAGGGGCTGAGTCGAACCGAAACCGACTTCGCTTTCTCATCGCCGAACACGAACGCGGCATTCGGCAGATTCGCGAAGACCGGCGGCGCGATGACGACCAACTCGTGCACTTCGCCGGCGATCGGATCAACGCGGCGGAATCGCGTATTGATGGAGTAGCACAGTTCCTGGCCGGCAATTTCCAGTGTCACCTCGAGAGGAAAGGGCGGCGGATTTTCCGGGAGTCCAATCAGCTGCTGATCGTCAACTGTAAACGTACCGACCGTCGCAGGTCTGCTAAGCCAATACGGTTGGGAGTAACGGGCGTTCTGCGAAATGGTCGGGCCGAGATCCTTCGCAACGAATTCATCTCGTGCGAGGGATGCGTTGATCTGGAGCGTTTCACCGGAAACTGGCGCGCGCGCGCTGACGAGTTTCACCGGCACTAATGAGCGATTGATTGCTTCAAGTTTGATCGGCAACGGCTGACCCGGTGATACTACGGCGAGCGCGGTCGAGGCTTCAATGTGAAGTGCGGCGCAGACTGCAATCAGGGTCTCAACTTCTGCACGTTTCGTGTTCGCCCATTTGTCTGTTGATGTTCCAAGTGCCTGGTGCAACTCCAGCAGTTTAGGAACCGATGCTGCCGGATCCGCTGGAGCAAACGTCGCGATGAGTTGCTGCACTTTGTCCGCAATCGCACTTGAACTCGGCACCCGATTCCATGTCGTCTCCACACCATCGAACAAACCATTCTTCATCGGCGCGCCCGCCAGCAGCTTGAAGTACTCCTTGCGCGCGCCGCGCCGCGGCGGGCTACCAACGCCCTGACTTTTGTGCATACTCAAACTTGCAGCTGCAATCTCAGTGAAGGCCTTGCCGAGAAGCGGGTTAAATCCACCGGCTTCGAGAGTCGTGAGGCCGGTCGGGTCGAATGGCTGATTGCGGTTTTGGAAGAAGAACGGCGACGTATTCCAGGCGAGGCGCGTCGGTTCCCAGACCTTTACGAATGCCAGTTGTTCCGGAAATCGCTTCGGGTCTGCTGCGGCGCGAAACGCTTCCTGCGCAAGGATTGCCGATGCCGTGTGATGCCCGTGAGTTAGGGTGTCCTCAGGGCTGAAACGCGTCACGATCACATCAGGCCGGAATTTCCGAATGATCCACACGACGTCGGCGAGTATCTTTTCTCGATCCCAAATGCGCAGCGTTTCCTCGGCACTTTTTGAAAAACCAAAGTCCACCGCCCGTGTGAAGAATTGCTGGCCATGATCGATCTGCCGCGCCGCGAGCAACTCGTGTGTGCGAATCACACCCAGTCGTTCGCGCAACTCCGGCCCGAGGAGGTTTTGACCACCGTCGCCGCGCGTGACGGAAAGATAGGCGGTGTCATAAAGCGAGCCGTTCGCCCAGAGCGCAATCAGGTTCGTGTTCTCGTCATCGGGATGCGCTGCGATGTAAAGAACACGTCCGAGCACATTGAGCTTCTGTAGCGCGAGCTGAATTTCGGCGGCGCTCATCGGCGTAGGCATGGGCGTTGCACGCGGCTCGTCTGCAGCAGCGGATAACCAGAACATCACGCACGCAGCCATCACGAATGGAAGTTGACGTGCGCGCAATCGCATCTGCGGACCTTAAACAAGCGCGGCAGCCGCGCGAGTGATTACGCGACGGTCAGGCACAAGGTCTTCTGCTATTTGTTAATGTCCTGCTTCGCCTGTAATCGGTCGATCAGCGACTTGATATTCTGCTTCTGCTGATCGGAGATCGCGACGGCCTGCGCGGCTCTTGCTTCATTCAACGCGCCATCGAAATCACCCGCGGCCGATTTGATACGCGCTTGCGCAAGATGGCCGAATACGTTCTGCGGGTCGCGTTGCACCAGCGTGTGGAAGATCTGCATCGCTTGGTCACCTCGCTTCTGTGCCTGCAATTGTCGCGCATGCGAGTAGAGCTGGATCGGCGTGGCGATTTGCATCGCGTGATCGCGCACCTTCTTTGCCTCGTCGGCGCGATTCAGCGCCGCCAGCAAATCAGCTTTCGTATCGAGATTTTCGAATCGCTCCTCGATTTGGATCGACTGATCGGCCCATTTCAGTGCCTCTTCCAGATTTGTCTTCTTGGTCAGGCAATACTGCGCGGCCTCATTGAGCGGATTCCATGAATACTGCGCGCGTCCACGCAATTGCTTCCTGATTGATGCGATGACCGTCTCCGGCTCATTGACTGACACGGGGAATGGCACAGCCAGCTTCTCCCATTTCAGCGTGATCGCGGCAGAATCCGGCTTCAGGTCTTCAAACTCATACTCCAGCGCCTCTTCCATTTCGTTGAGGGCGCGCGGCTTCACCTCCACCCGCAAGGCGTCTTCAGCCTGATTGTAGCTGTAGCTGCCCCAGGCGACTGCCATCTTGGAGAAAATGATCGTCCACGTGTCTGGATTGGGAATCATGTGCAAGCCATACGTGCCGGCGGCCAAGGCCTTGCCTTCCACCGACACCGGCGTGCTGAATTCGATCGTCGTGTTCTCGTTCGCGCCTGCTCGCCAGACCTGCCCGAACGGCACGAGAGCACCCCAGATTTTTCGGCCGTTTACCAAGGGCCGGTGGTAGCTGATCGTGATGTCGGTAACCGCGATGCGCTGCTTCACCTGCGCGGCTTGACTCGCGAGTGGCAGATCGAGATCTGTCTGCGAATTTGCCCGCGATGCCGCGCCCAAGATAAACGCGGCCGCCAATGCACTGAGTAAAAAAGATTTCGATTTCATACGTACGTGTCCCGAATAAAAACGCTAGTAGTTGAAACACAAGCTTAATGCCAGCGCATTTCCACCAAATCGCGCTCGACCAGAGCGCCGTTCGCGTTTTTCGCCTCATCGAGAAGGACGGGGAATGCCCGAAAACACCGCAAGGTGGCACCGAAGATCAGCTCCGGAAGATGCCTCTTTGCTGGCTCAATTTGAAGATTACAATCGGGAATGGAAAAATGCCGATCTCACCCCACACACTGCAACCGCACCGTCCTTTAGTGACTCCGGGTCAATCCAGCCGGACCAATCGTGGCGGCACACGTTCAACGAGGCGGGCCTTTCCATACATCTGCACATTTCTTCCGGAGATGAAGGGTGTAATTGTCGTGAAGTGATCCGGCATGACATCGGAATTCCCATTCCTGCTGTCGGGCGGGTTACGGTCGCAGAACGCACGATATCGCTGCAGTGCCACCCGCAGATCTTCGGTCAGACGTCGTCCCCGCGAACCCACTGGCGTTCTAATCTGGACCGCTCTTCAACAAAACCGTTCGTCAAACGCTTGATCACCTCCGCCACCAAGGCATGGGCCTGCTCGACTGATTGGCGCGGCTTGTCAACAGAACCGGTTTGGATATCCGTCCAGCGTGTCCGGAAGTCGTTCCATTCCTTTTCGGAACTCATGGGCTCTCATCGCGTTATGAGCAGGAATCACCTGGGGCTCGCTAGGATGACAGAAGCATTCCGCGCCTTCTTCAATAACTGAGTGACATTGATTAGCGGCGTAATGATCCCTCGAGCCGCGTCGCCTGTCGGGACGGCACCGGACACATTGACTCAGAGTCTTTCCACTTTGCGGTGGCCGGTCCCAGGGAGTAGCATTTGTCCTTTAAAGTAAGATTCCGATTCATTTCACCCACAACGCGAACGGCTCGGCGAAATATGGCTGAAAACCCCGGTTCATCTGAAATCTTCCAAGGCGCGATTGCGACGGCGAGCGAAACCTTGCAGTCGCTGACCTACCTCGACACGCAAATCGCGCGGGCTGCCGATTTAATTACCGATTGCCTAACGAATGGAAATAAACTGCTCGCCTGCGGGAATGGCGGGAGCGCGGCGGATGCCGGAGATTTTTGCACTGAGTTCGCCTGTCGCTTTGTGCAAGATCGGCCGCCGTATCCGGCCATAAATTTGGCGCAGGGAGGAAGTTTGCTCACGGCCACCGGGAACGATTACGGCTTCGACGAAATTTTTGCGCACCAGGTTGCCGCCTTCGGAGTGAAAAATGATTTGCTTATTGGCCTAACGACTTCGGGCAAATCACAAAACATTCGGCGCGCGCTCGAGGAAGGAAAGAAGCGCAAACTCAAAACGATCGCGCTGCTCGGGCGTGACGGTGGCTTTACCATCGGTATCGCGGATGTCGATCTCGTCGTAAAAGCCAATTCGACCGCGCGCATCCAGGAAGCCCACAAGTTTATTCTCCATGTCCTTTGCGAAATCTGCGAGGCACGCTTGGCGCGGGAATAAAAATTCGGTCGATTTCAGATCTGCGTCCGCGGCGTTTTTGCGAAAACTCCGTCGGATCAGGCAAGTTCAGCCACCTTTCGGTTGGGGGCGGCCGTGATTTACTGGTACGGTTTTTCCCCGCGCCCTCGCGCTTCAATTCGCGCACATTGAGCGGTTTGCCAAACACGTCGCGAACGGCGTGCGGCGGCGCTAAAAACTTTCCCGGTGGCAAGGCTTCGCGTGTGCCGTAAACGAAAACGGGAATCACGGATGCCGGAACACGTTCGAGCTTTTTCAGCCGCTCAACTTCCGCGCGGATCTTCTTGTCGATCTTGCTTTCGCACGCCTACGCCTTTTCTTTTGAGTGCGCGAATCATCTCGGCCAGCGCAGCGTTTTTGCCACTAACACAGCCGACGTCTCTGGATCAGACCTTGTCGAAGCCGAACACAATTTCTTCGCCGCCACATATTTATTATTCATGTGACGCACGACGGGCTGCAGCTTGAGTTGCGATAGCTGGACGTGAGCATTCGACTCAAACGCGTTTACGATAAGCCGGCCAAGGCCGATGACTGACGCGTGCTGATTGATCCCATTTGGCCGCGCGGGCTGAAGAAAGAAGAAGGGCGCGTCGATGGCAACAGGCTTCTTTTCCGCGAGCTCGTTGTAGAGGTGCACTGCCTCAGCGGTGGGCAGCATGTGCGCCTCGATCTGCTCCTGTTTCAAGTGCTCAGTGCCAGTCTCGCGCCAGTTCCCGATGGTGTGCCATCCTCTCAAGTCATTCGTTTCGCCTGTGTGGACGCGCTGGCCAAGAGGGTGAACAGCGATTATTTTTAGCAGCAATTTGTCCATTTCGCTTTCGATGCAAAAACCAAAAATCGACGACAAGCTGACGCTGCTAACCGACTCCGGCGAGACCGACGCCATTTGTACGGAAGTGCGCGATGATCCCGCTAGGGACGGCGGCGTGTTGATCAAAGTCATGGCACGTGGCCCATTCGAAGAAGGCGAGCAATGCTGGATCGTCGCTCGCGACGGATCAAAAATTGGCGCGATCGTCGAGGGCGTTTTTAAACAAACGATCGACAGCGAAGTGACGCTCTCAACCGTTCTCCCGGCTTAGTTGGAGCCGTGGTCGTCGGCCGCGGCAGCCCGGAGTGCTCGACTCCAGCTACAGGTCACCACTTTGCAGAATTGTTGCGCCGACTCGTTTCATTTCATCGACCGCGCGATCCAGGTCGCCGGGCTGGAGGTCAATTCCGCGGCATCCATCCAGGACGACGTGCGTGTTCAAGCCGAGCTGGCGTGCATCCAGCGCACTGTATTTAACGCAGTAGTCAAGCGCCAGGCCGAGCAGATAAATGTCCTTGATGGAGCGGTCCTTTAAATAATCGGTAAGCCCAGTTGATCGGCGATGGGCATTGTCGAAGAACGTGCTATAGCTGTCGATGCGTGGATCGATTCCCTTGTGGAACACGTCAGCGATCCGCGTCGTGCTGAACGAAGGGGCAAACTCAGCGCCGCGCGTATTTCGAACGCAATGCACCGGCCAAAGAATTTGCTCGATGCCGTCGAGCATGATGCGATCGCCCGGTTTTTTGCCCGGGTGATTTGCAGCGAAACTCCCATGGTCGGGCGGATGCCAGTCTTGCGTGACGAGAACGACATCGAAGCGTCGCTGCAGTTCATTGGCCAGTGGAATGACTTCGTCACCGCCAGGTACCGCCAAGGCGCCGCCCGGCAGAAAGTCATTCTGAAGATCGACAATAATCAGAGCGTTCATTGGGGTTCGTCCCGTTGTCTTTGGCATGTGCGATCAATTCGGATCTTAAGCGATGCAATGAACTCTCAAGGCCGACACCGTATCTTCGCGGATTGTTCAGCTTAATGACCTCGGCAGGCACGCAGCTGAGCTGCGTTCGCGCGTGCTTACGTGAGTCCTGAATCTCTGGCACCTGATAAACGAGCTCGCCGTGACGAAAAATTGGCATGAGTAACTCCGAGTATCCTGACGCGGCGGGGATCTCAGTCTGCTTTTCTCCTCGAAAACTGACAATCACACAAGGCTCGCTGATTGCATGATCAATTTCGTAAATCGCGTCAGCGATAAATCTGCCATCTGGCTGAAGGAATCTGCGTACTTGCAGCAATCCTGGACAGGAAGTTTTTGCTGACTCATCGGAAAGTTTGACCCGATACCGCCATCTTTCGCCCAGAGAACGGACCGCCCCGAGTTTGTAAACGCCGCCCAAAGCCGCGTCTGGTTGTCCGGTCGCGAGCTTTGTGCCCACTCCCCAGGTGTCGATCCTCGCGCCGCGCTGTTTCATATCGGCGATTGTAAATTCGTCTAGATCACCTGAGCAGACGATCTTGGCACTTTCGAATCCCGCTTTATCGAGCATTTTTCGGGCTTCAATGCTGAACGCCACGCGATCGCCAGAATCGAGCCGTACGCCGATCATTTCATATCGATCTCTGCGCAGTTGTTTGGCAACTTCGATCGCCCGGCGCACTCCCTCGCGCGAGTTGTAAGTGTCAACAAGAAACACGCAATTGTTAGGCAACGCCTTCGCGTATTTTTCGAATGCTTCCCGCTCATTTTCAAAAAACATGATCCAGCTGTGCGCTTGGGTGCCGCTTACCGGAATTCCGAAGCGTTCGCCCGCCTGCAAATTCGACGTGCCCGCACAGCCGCCGATGAAAGCCGCGCGGGCCGCGCTCAATCCACCATCAACCCCCTGTGCCCGGCGCAAACCAAACTCGATCACTTCGTCATTTTTTGCCGCCAGGCAGACGCGCGCGGCTTTCGTTGCGATGAGACTTTGGAAGTTCAAGATATTGAGCAGCGCTGTCTCCAGAAGCTGGCATTCGATGATCGGCCCGCAAACGCGCACGAGTGGTTCATTCGGAAAGACGAGCGTGCCTTCCGGCAGCGCATCGATGTCGCAGGTCACGCGGAAATCACGCAAGTATTTGAGAAATGCGGCATCGAACAACGGCTGCCCATCGTTGCCGCGTTGCACCGCGAGATACGCGAGCTCGTCCTCCGTGAAACAAAAGTCGCGGACAAGATCGGCAACCGATGCAAGCCCGCACGCGACCGTAAATTCTCCACCGAACGGATTCTCGCGAAAGAGCAAGTGAAACGCCGCTTCGTGATCGCTCACACCGGCCTTCCAATAACCACATGCCATAGTGACCTCGTAAAAATCGGTCATTAGTGCGGAGAAGCTGTGCGCGGGCATGATCTCGTTTTCAATTTAGACTCGCCTTGCAATGACGCGAGTGATTGGGTTGCGCACGCGTCTGGCGTGCCAAGGTGGCGCAAGTTTTTCAGCTTGCGAACCGTCCGAATCGCACTTGAAAGTTGCGCCACATTAATCCAGCACGTGAGCTCCGAGCCGGAGTGGCACTGCCTGCGCTCCCCAGACCAGCCAATCAACCGTCGCGGCGCGTATCAATATAAAGAGCGATGAAAACAAGGTCGACGGACGATGGGCGCAGTTTTCCGTTTCTGCGAGTTAACGAACGCGAAGGCAAACCGCGCAAGAGCGGGCTAACTGAAATACGCGGACCGTATTATTCAGCGTTTGGTCGCCGGCATCTCGAAGATTTGTTCGAAACGATGGAAAGCTATATCGACTCGCTGAAATTCGCGGCCGGATCGTTCACGCTCATGCCTGAGCGCGCGGTGAAAGACATGGTCGATCTTTGTCACGAACACGATGTGCTCGTCTCTACCGGCGGCTTCATGGAACGCGTGCTCCCGCAAGGCGGCGAGGCCGTTCGCAAGTATGTCGCGGAATGCAAGAAGCTCGGCTTCGACATCATCGAGATCTCCGCTGGTTTCGTTTCCATTCCGACCGATGACTGGCTGCGGCTGATCGAATTGGTCCGCAAATCTCAATTGAAACCGAAACCAGAAGTCGGGATTCAATTTGGCGCGGGCGGAGCGAGCGCTGAAACCGAATTGAAGGCGGAAGGAACGCGCGATCCAAGCTGGGCGATTGCGCAGGCAAAACGATTTCTCGATGCCGGGGCCGAGATCATCATGATCGAAAGCGAAGGTATTACCGAGAATGTCGATTCATGGCGCATGGATGTGCCGGCGCGATTCATCGCCGAGCTCGGGATGGAAAAGCTCATGTTCGAAGCCGCGGATCCTGAAGTGTTCGAGTGGTACATCAAAAACTACGGGGCGGATGTAAATCTATTTGTCGACCACAGCCAAATCATTCAACTAGAATGCCTGCGCGCCGGAATCTGGGGTACAAAGAGTTTATGGGGTCGTGTTGTGACGTACAAAGGGACGGACTGATTGAAGATCGCAGTTGCGCGCGCTCTTTTTCATCGAGCTCGATCACGACCGACGATGAGCAATGTCGGCGCCTTCACCTCCGGTTGCGTCCCCACCAAAACGACCGCGCCGACATGATCCGATCACCCTCGTCGCGATTGCAGTGACTGGCCGGACGTTAAGCTTCGGGCGCGAGCTCCGGTGAGGCAGTAACAACGCGCGTCGGTACCAGACGCAGCGCGGGGCCGTTACTTTCTTCCGAAACAGCAGCGCCAGCTTCATGATATTCGGCGTCCTGGTTCACTTGCCAGAGATCGTAGAGCTTGGCGTCCGCCAAAATATTTTCCACGCACAACATCGCAGTCATCATGGCGTGATCCTGGTTATTGTATTTGTGCATTCCGTTGCGGCCGACGAGGTGCAGATTCGGATAACGTGCCTCAAGTTCCTGGCGAATGCTCGCAACATGCATCGCGTAATCATCATCGTAAACCGGATAGGCTTTCTTTTGCCTAACAACACAGCCATCGAGCACGTCGCCTTCCCGGGCGAGACCAATTTGAACGAGCTCGCGTTTGGCCAGCTCCACCAAATCCTCGTCTTGCGAATCCCACAGCCCGTCATGCTCGAAACAAAAATATTCGAGGCCGTAGCAGGCTTTATCCTGATCAGGCACCATCTCCGGCGACCAGGAGCGGAAGTTTTGGACGCGGCCGACTTTGACGCTCGGATCGTGGATGTAAATCCAGTTATCGTCAAAGGCGTCGCGATTTTTTAAAATGAGCATAACCGTAAGGAAGTCGCGGTACTTGAGCGATTCGGCCGCACGTTTTGTTCTTTCGGATACGGCCGGCGAAAGTCCGCGAACGAGTTCGCGCATGGGCGCGGAGGAAATTACGTGCTCGGCTTCGAGCGTTTGCACATCCCCTTGGCGATCTTTAAAAGAAACCCTCCATGTCGATGTTGGCTCGTCATATTCGCAGCCGGCAACTTTGCAGCCCATTTCGACTTGGCCGCCCATCGCCTTCGTCTTCTCCGTGCAAACCTCCCACATCATGCCTGGGCCCTTGCGCGGATAACGAAACGAATTGATGAGCGTCTTGATCACTTTCGTGCGGTCGCCGTTGTAACGCTGCGGCAATAGCGCATTCTTAATGGCGCTGCCTAACGAGAGGCCTTGGATGCGCTGCGCCGCCCAATCGGCCGAGATTTCCTTGCAGCTCATCCCCCAAACTTTTTCGGTGTAGCTTTTAAAAAACGTATTGAATAGGCGTTTACCGAATTGGTTGCTTACCCAATCTTCAAAATTGCGCGGCTCACGCACGGGAAAGAAGCGCGCTTTTAACCACGACAATACGCACAAGGTCGATCGTACGATGCCGAGTTTGATGAGTGCCTCGAACGGCTTGAACGGATAAGCGAAAAATTTGCCATCGTAAAAAATACGTGAGGAGCGCGGTCGCTGCAGCATGTCGTTAGGCAGGATCTCCGTCCACAAATCCTCCACCGCTTTGGATTTCGAGAAGAAGCGATGACCGCCGATGTCGAAATGGAAACCTTTGTAACTGGCGGTGCGCGAAATGCCACCGACATAAACCGGATCCGCCTCGAGTACGGTCACATCGACTTCGTTCTTAGAGAGCAGATAAGCGGCGGTCAAGCCGGCCGGCCCAGCTCCGATGATCGCGACCGTTGTGTTCATTATCGGTCAGGCGTTAGGCCACCCAGTTGCCCCGGGTAAAATTCCATACGTACCATCCCTGCACGCTTAGGCCAGCCGCGCTCGCTAGGACGACTGCCGCTATGCCGAGTGCCCGGAGTGCTGGCGGGGCGCGGAATTGCTGCAGAAAATGCAAAAAGCCCAGCACGATCAGCGCGTGAACGCAAAATTCATAGCGCAGCATGCTTTCCAGCGCGACAGAAGCAACGCCACTGACCGAGATGTAATAAATGACCGCCGCGCAAAAATAGATGCCAATGCGTGTTGGCCATCCGGCGCGGCGGCGAATTCCCGGACTCAATTCGCAAAGCGCGACGACTAAGAAGAACAGCGCGCCAATCGTCATCGACATTTGGCTCATTTCGGTGGGATCACTGAGAGCTGGAACGAACCAGCGATAAGTGGCCGGCTTAAAAATGGCGAGGTAATCGGGCTCGATTCCCCAGCAGATCGACTGGGTAAGCATGTAAATGTTCCAGTGCCCCCATCGCAACTGGCAATAGATAAAAAACAGTGCTGCGCCCAAAATCGATATCGCCATCAAGGCGGCGGCTGAACCATAAAACCGAAGCCACGCCCGTGGCTCGCGCAGAGCCGTCCACCCTGATGCGAAAACGCGGCGGACGACTGGAAACGCCGCACACGGGATTCCGACAAGTCGCGTCGCCGTCATGAGAATTCCGTGCAATGCCGCCCAAACTTTTGCAGTGCGACTTTCTTCGCTGCTCCAATAAATGAAGCCGAGTAGAGCCATGAGAAAGAGAGATTCCGAATAGCCTGCGATTAAAAAGAACGCGGCTGGATGAGCCAGGATCGACAATGCTCCAAAGACGCGAAGGGTGGATGAGAGATTCCACCGTTGGCAAAAGAGAAAAAAGTAGCTCCAGAAGCCACAGGCGGCAGCTTGAGCTGTTACCAGTAGCGCGTCTCGCGTATCCAAGTGCAAAGCGTAATGCAGAAGCGTTGCGATGGCGGGATAAGCAGGAAAGAATCCGACATTAGAAACTTCCATGACTTTGTGGTTGATGGGCGGGACGATGGTTTGGTAGCCGCGATCGACAATGTTCATGAACCAGTAACTATCGTGCTGCATGAGCGCGCGATATTGCTCGGAGAGCGGACCTTCTGGTGCGAGGAGAACAACGGCCACTGCGATTTGCGCCAGAGTCAAAAGCAAGCCAGCGAGCAACGGCCCGAATATCGATGAGGCGCGAGTCATAACGTCGGAGTCGCCGAGCAGATACGAAAGCCTGCGAGATTGCAAGAAATTGTCGGGATGGCTTAATGGTGTAGCCGGTTGCATTGGGGTTGCTTCGGCACTCTCGGTTTTTGTGGCAGAGTTGGACGACGCAAGCCGGCGTTTATTCGGCTGAGCCATAGTGGCAGGCGCCTGGTCTCGAGAGCGTTCGCGGTCTCGCTTGCAGGGGCTGTTGCCCAAATGCTCTTTTTGTCATGTCGAGCGCAGTCGAGACATTTCTTGCTGCTGGAAATTCTTAAAATGAGAGATTCCTCGACTCCGCTCGGAATGACAAAGGAGGAAATCCCAGCGTGAGATGTTGCCGTGCGTTTGGACAACACGCCCTGTAGAACTACCACAATGCAGGTGCGAAAGCTTTCGGGGCTGCCCCCGCAGCAGAAAGATCGACAATCGACTACGCGGCCGCCTCGGTCCCGGCGCCAACCAATTCCGCGTAAAGTTCCTCGTATCGTCGAGCAGCTGGGTCCCACGAAAAATTGCGCGCCATCGCTCGAGCCATCAGCATTGTCCACGTATCGCGATCCCGAAAACTTTCTCGCGCACGCTTGATCGAATCCCAAAAAGCTTCCGTGGAATACTCGTAGCAGAGAAAGCCGTAGCCGTTGTCCGTGGTCGGATCGTAATCTTCGATGATTTCCTGAATGCCGCCGGTCGTGCGCGCGACCGGAAGTGCACCGTACTTCAAGCTGTACATTGCGCTCAAGCCAGCAGGCTCGAAACGCGAGGGAATCAGCGCCACATCCGTTCCTGCCTCAATCAAATGAGCCAGTGGTTGGTCATAATGTCGCTGGTATGCAAACTTCGTGGGAAATTTTCGGGCTGCGACAGCCAACGCAGTCTCAAACGCGAGATCGCCCTCACCAAGAATGACCAAGCGCACGTCGTCCGAAAGGAGACGGTCGAGCGCGGGCATCAGGATTTGGAACCCTTTTTCTTCGACCACTCGCGTGACCATTCCAAAAACCGGGCCGCTCGGGGCTGGGGCGATCCCCAGGTCGTCCAAGAGCGTGTCGCGACAAATCTCTTTGCCTGAAATTGAACTCGAGTTATAGAGCGCGGGCAAAAGCGGATCAGTTTCCGGATTCCAGCGCGAGTAGTCCGCCCCGTGCAGGATTGCGCTTAGCTTAAAGGCGTTTTCGCGCAGGACGCCATCGAATCCGCAACCGTATTGTGGCGTCTGTATTTCGCGTTTGTGATGCTCACTGACCGTAGTGATTTTATCAGCGAAGAGAATTCCGCCTTTCAGAAAATTGAGCTTCCCGAAAAACTCGACTCCGCGCAGCGTGAAAAATCGCTCGTGCAAATTCGTTAGGCGGAAATCGAGCCCCCAGAAACTGCCTTGGTCGGGCAGGTGATGAATCGTTAGCACAGTCGCAAATGGCAAATGGTGCGCGCGCACATAAACCGGCACGAGCGCGGCCGGCCAATCGTGCACGTGCAATATCTGTGGGGAGGGAGTTAAGCGCTGCGCCAATTCAACGGCCGCTTTGCTGAAAAAAATGAAGCGAGCGGCGTTATCTTCATAGGGCACGCCGTGCTCGCCGTAAATTCCGTTGCGCTCAAAAAATGCGTCGCAGCGAATTAAAAATAATTGCACGCCCTCCGCGCTCCGGCCTTGGAGGTATTCGGCGATGTAAGTTTTTTCGCCCACCCGTACATCGACAGTCACCCCGGTGTCTTCTTCTTTGAATGCCGGGTTGTCTCGAATTTCGCGATAGAACGGAAGCGCCAAGGCAACTTCGTGACCGCGTTCACGCAACTTGTGCGGCAACGCATCCATGACGTCGATCAGCGCACCCGCGCGTTGCAACGGCGGACCTTCCGCGCTAATCATTAGAATTCTCATCTGTCGTGTCTGCCATCCATTTATATCGTCAAGTACCTGTTTACGTGCAACTTATACGGAAAGCGCTTCACGAGGCAAAATATGGATTGACGCCATCTTGACGGAATGGTAGGCTTTTCGCGATGAAAAAGCCTAAACTCGCCGTCCGTCCATATCGCCATGACTCGAAATACAAATTCGTGCTCGATCTTCGCGGTTTTGGGAAGGGCCGCAAGTTTTTCCGCACGCGGGCCGAAGCCGAGACCGAGTGTCTCCGGCAAAGGACAACACTTGAACGACATGGACGCGAGGCTCTCGACCTGTCGCCACATGAGGTCTCCGATTTTATCCAGGCGCGCAAAGCCCTGGCTGAGCGTGGCAAAACCATTAACGACGCGGCTAAATTTTATCTCGACCACATAGATCGCGTGCTTCGCTGTAAAACCACAGTGGCCGAGCTTGCCGCCGAGGTGATCGATGCTAAGCGCAAGGACGGCCGCACGCGGAAGTATATCGACAGCCTGAGACACTACTTCGGCAAATTCTGCCGAGACTTTGGCGAGCGTCCGATTGCAGGAATTACGGTTGATGAGCTAGATAATTATTTCCGCGCGCTTCCGTATTCGCCGAAAAGCCGGGAAAACTTCCGGGCAAACATTGGCGTCTTGTTTGGCTACGCGACGCGCCGAAGGATGCTCGATTCCAACCCGGTGTTGCACACAGCAAAGCCGAAACTTATCGACAAAGCCCCGGAGATTTTCTCCGTAGATGAACTGCGCGCTCTATTAGAAGCAGCGGCCCGTGTGGCCCCTGATGTTGTGCCGATGCTCGCAATTGGCGCGTTTGCCGGTCTGCGCGAAGCGGAAATTCAAAGGCTCGATTGGAAGGAGGTTAATCTTGCGAGAGGACACATCGAAGTAACAGCAGCAAAGGCAAAGAGCGCGCGTCGCCGAATCGTTCCGATACAACCGAACCTAGCGGCGTGGTTGCGGCCTTACAGCGGGATGACAGGGAGAGTAGTTCCTTCGGGAGCACGCACCAAACTCGACCGTGTGCGCGTGGCTGCCGGGCTGACGCGCTGGCCCGTTAATGGACTAAGACACTCGTTCGCGTCCTACCGACTGGCTGCGACTCAGGATGCACCTCGCGTGTCGTTAGAACTTGGCCACACGAATCCACGGATGCTGTATGACAACTATCGTGAGTTAGTTCGGCCAGATGAGGCTGAGAGGTATTGGAAGATTGCCCCGACAGAGACGGCTAAGGTTGTGGCGTTTGAGCGTGCACCACAATCCTAACGAGCGTTGATCAATGCTGCGACTCGTTTAATCTCGCGCAGTTGCCCTAAAAGAAACGCCTCGGCTATCCGCGCTGCTATCGCACAGAGGCGCGCAACACAAACTTTGGTTGACAAGCTGTGCGCGATGTCGATATGATCTTATCAAGCATCAGGAACGACTCCGAAAGGAGTCTGGCAACCTACCAATGGAGAGGCAAGGTGCCTTGAATCAGGAATATTTCTGGTTCGATGTGCGGTGAATTGGATTCACCGAACAGATTTCTCCACGGCTAATGAAAACCGTCGCCTGATGAGGCAGCGGTTTTTTTGTTTGACCGCGAGTTCCTGATGTCCAGAGAGGGCCTGCGTGCTGCTGGCCAGCCTGTATGGGGGCCTAAATACCCGGTAGAATGCGGCCAGCAAAAGGAAAGCGTGCGTCCGCGCAGAGGTCAGATTTATACGATTCGCTCAATCGAGTATGGTCCGTGCCTCTACACACGTCGCTGGACCGTCGGATTTCACTTGAAGGAACTTCGCACCATTCAAGATCGCCTTGGTTTCCTTGCTCATCGTTTTGCCCCGATTTCCGAGCAAACTGACCGAGCGTGTAAGACAAGTCTCTCGGAATTGGTAAAAGAAGTGGGAGACGCAGCAATGAAATCTTTGGCGGAAGAAATAAAACGGGAACGCTCGCGAAACGGAAAGAGCGAGAAATGATAGACCCGTAAGCGGAGTCGAGGGCGCAGTTAGGCCAAATGCCGCCCCGGCTCAGGAAAGCGGTGGAGCAAATGCTGTGGAGGCCGCCTCAATAGATAGTCTCCCACCAAAGTAGGGCGGCATCCATTGAAGCTGCCATCACGGTTATTGCCTTCGGCCAGGATAACGGTATTGTTAGGGTTAGTAGGGGTGAACGCCCAAGACACACCTGTTGAGTCCAACCCCGATCTCCCGCTCGAGATCGCGCACCTCCTGTTAATAGACCTAGTGGGTTATTCGAAACTGCTGATCAATGAGCAGATTGAACTTCTCCAGGAATTGAATCAGATCGTGCGCGAAACGGAATGTTTTCGATCGGCGGAAGCAAGGGGCAAACTCAATCGAGTGCCGATGGGAGACGGAATGGCCCTCCTTTTCTTTCGCAGCCCCGAAGAACCGGTGCGATGTGCTCTCGAGATTAGCAGGACCCTGCAAGATCATCCGCATATTCAGGTGCGGATGGGAGTTCACAGTGGCCCAGTCAACCGAGTCACCGATGTGGATGACAAGATGAACTTTGCAGGATCGGGAATAAATGTCGCGCAACGGGTGGTGGATTGCGGCGATGGCGGGCATATTCTCCTGTCCGGGCACGTGGTGGAAGATTTGGCCCAGTACCGGCACTGGCAGCCGTACTTGCACGACCTGGGCGAGTGTGAGGTGAAGCATGGCCTGCGCCTACACCTCTTTAACCTTTACAAAGACAATCTTGGCAACCCACATCTTCCGGACAAACTCAAGCGAAGAAGAAGATGGGAGCAGGCGTCCGGTGTTAGCGTCCGTCCGGTCATTACGCCCCGTTGGCCCAAGTACGTACTTACAGCTTTTTTGCTCGTTTCAGCTGTGGCTTTGGCGATCAGGTTTTCAGTCTTTTACCGACGAGGCTCACCGGCGGTTGCACGCTCCTCTTCAGGGAAAGCCGCCGACGTAGGACTTCCTATTACGGAAAAGAGTATCGCCGTCCTTCCATTCGAAAATCGGAGCGAAGAAAAAGCGAACGCCTACTTTGCCGACGGTATCCAGGACGAGATTCTGACGCGCTTATCCAAGATCGCCGATTTAAAGGTGATCTCGCGCATATCGACACAGCATTACAAAAGCGTGCCTGAAAACCTGCCCGAGATCGCCAGGCAACTTGGCGTCGCCCACATTGTGGAGGGCAGCGTGCAAAAGAGTGGCGACACCGTGCGCGTGAATGTGCAGCTAATCAAAGCAGCCAATGATTCCCATCTGTGGGCCGATACCTTTGATCGCAAACTGACTGACATCTTTTCGGTCGAGAGTGAGGTGGCCAAAGCCATTGCCGAGCAGTTGCGGGCGAAACTGACCGGCCAGGAAGAGCAAGTCATCGCGGCCAAACCGACCGACAACCCCGAAGCTTACGATGCCTACTTGCGTGGGCTAGCTTACAGCGTGAAAACGACACTTAACTACGCCGACCAAATTGCTGCACAGAGCTACCTGAAAGAAGCGGTGCGACTGGATCCGAAATTCGCCCTCGCGTGGGCCCTGCTATCACAGGTCGACGCTGTGGGCTACGTAATGCTGGCTCTGCAACCAACCTCGGCCCTGCGTGAAGAGGCGCGCCACGCAGCGAATACCGCACTTGATCTTCAGCCGGATCTCGCCCAGGCGCTCTATGCCAAAGGCTGGTATCATTATGGCTGCCTCAAGGATTACGATACTGCTGTCCGTTACTTTCAACGGGCGCGACAGCTCCTCCCGAATAACAGCCAGATTCCTGAAGCGCTAGCCTACGTCGCACGGAGACGTGGTGAGTGGGATCGTAGCGAGGCTTACTTCAATGAAGCCGAGCAGATCGATCCACGCAACATTACCCTTTTAACGCAACACGCGTTCTCCTATATCTTTCTCGGCCGCTTTCCTGAGGCGCGGCGGAAGCTGGATCAGGTTCTCGATATCACGCCTAATGACGTCGATACTCTTGCGGAAAAGGCGTTGACCGCACAAGCCGAAGGTGACCTGACGCGGGCGGCGACGTTGCTCAATCCGCTGCGTCCGACGGCCAACGCCCCTTTCGCGTTGGAAGCACAAGTCTACCAGACGATCTTGGAGCGCCAGCCCGCGGGGCTGATACGGCGCCTGAAGGAGCTGCTGGCGGAGCCTGATCCGGCACTCGGTTATCTCAATGGTGAACTGCGCTTCTGGTTAGGGTGGGCTCAAGACCTCGCCGGCGACCATGGCGCTGCGCAGGAAAGTTGGAGACAGGCGCGCCGCGAACTGGAACCTTTCCTGAAAGAACAGCCTGATAATTTTGCCCTGATTGGGGATCTCGCGCTGACCAACATGGGCCTTGGTGACAAAACCGCTGCTTTGGCTCTGGCCGAACGCGCAATCGCAGCGAGTCCAATTGAAAAAAATGCCATGGATGGTCCAAGTTCGATTGAAGTCCTCGCGCGCGTGGCGGCACAAACAGGTGAATCCGATCGAGCCATCGCGGCATTAGAGAAAGTGCTCTCGATACCGGGCGCAGGCGCCTGGACGTTAAATATTCCGCTCACTCCTGCGCTGCTCCGGCTCGATCCAATGTTCGATCCGCTCCGGAATGATCCGCGCTTCCAAAAGCTCGCATCGAGCGCGCCGAAAGAAGCGAAGTAGGGGGTCACTAGCAACAAGAATCAAGAGCAGGGTCATTGGATGATGTTGGCCGTCGCAGTAGGCGGTTGCTCTCCGCGAAGCTTCGCCCGGTTCGCATACACCTCGCGCCTGGCGCTCATCCCTTGTTGGTGTCACACAACCTTTGTCCGGTCCGGCCGGTCTGGGCGACCACGGGAAACCAAGGGTGTCACAGTTACAGTCCCGTTGCTCACAGGCTGCGAAATACGTGCCCTGAAAAGGCCGGAAGCTTCCTCAGTGTAATATTGCGCCAGACCACTATCGGCGGGCACGGGGATGGTTGCCAACTCCATCCAAAACTTGCCAGCCTTTGTAGATTCCGGGCAACACTCAATCGTTACCGCTCCGGCTGATACCGGCCCTTCTCCGCGGATGAGAAACCTAACGCTGCGCGGCTCCCGTAGCACAAGCTTTTTGCCCGCCCCGGTTGTGGCCTTGTCTTGCAGTGGTGTGAGAACCCTCATCATAGTTGCGCGCTCCTTCATTGGGATATTGACAGGACAGGGAAAGTTGCCGCTGGAACATTTGCGATAGGGCGCCACAGGATGGCAGGCGCGGTCATCCCAGACTGAGCCACTGCGCGCCAAAGAAATATTACTCGGAAATAATCGCTGACAATCTCAGCAAAGGCGGTTGGAGTTGGGGCTGTGTTGCCTTTATGTTCCCGTATGGCAGTGCACATTGGGCGCTGGAATTACGATTGCGAGCCGATGCGCAGTACCGAGAGGCGCTGGAGCACCAAAAGGGCCGACCCTGGTAATTTCATCGAAGGGCAGCAAAACTGCCAAAAGAATTTGTTGTCCGATAGTGGGAGAAACGCATTAATCCTGAACTATGTCACTAAAAGAAGTTAAATCCCTCGATGAACTAAAGAAACTCAGGAGACGGGTAATTAATGCAAATATAGCTCACGAGCAAAGTTTTAATAAACTGGAACGTGTCGCTATATGGATCACAGAGCACGTGGGCACTATGGGGTTTTTCATGATTATTCTTACTTGGACAATTGTATGGCTGAGCTGGAATATCCTTGCCCCAAAGTCGCTACAGTTCGACCCGTTTCCCGCCTTTGTTTTGTGGCTTTTTATTTCAAATGTGATCCAGATCTTCCTGATGCCATTGATCATGATCGGGCAGAATCTGCAGGGCAGACACTCTGAGATAAGAGCTGAGGCTGACTTTGAGGTGAACGTAAAAGCAGAACGCGAAATAGAAGCTATCCTTACACACCTGGAAAACCAAAATGAATTAATACTGAGAATAGTGAAACATCTTGATGCGGATAAACCGTAATCACCTAACACTTCTTAACAAGGTCTGCATATGGTTGGAATACTAATCATATTCGGTTGGTAATTAGTTTTGCGTTTTGCCTGTCACTCGGGATGCCATTGGACCTTGCTGAACGAGTTTCACAAAGAGCATCAGAAGGTGCAGAGACTGGAAGCTGCACTCGCGGTAATGAGCGAACGATTGAAAGCGCAGGACGCGAAGATCGACAAAGTGAACGCAAAGGTCGAATTGACCAAGCCTGCGCCGCAAATGGTCACTAATAACCGGTAAGCCAGCATTTCTATAGACACACAGCGTGGCCATTTCGCGGGCGGCTATGCTGGCAGGAGGAGAGGGCAATTTAAAGCGGATTGCCGCCGCGATTCACGATGCGCCCCGCGTGAGCGCAGAGCTAGGTCACACGTCGCCTACGATGCTCTACAACACGTATCGCGAGGTAGTGCGACCGGAAGAAGCGGAGCGTTATTGGAAGATTGCGCCAGTGGCGGAAAACGGGAACATTGTCGTGTTCACCGCCAGCACCAGCGTTTAATGAAAAATGCGGTTGCACTGCGAGCGCGATTGAATCTGATACGACGGATCGGTATTAACAGCGTTTTCAATTACCAACGCCAACTGCTCTGTTTTGACATCATAATCGTCCTTCCACGCCGGCTTTTCCCAAATCGCCGCGATTCCGCGATACCAGGCGTAAGGTGGAATCACCACAGCGGCGATTCCATCACCAGGACCATGCCGGTAGAACGACCACACAATTCCCCACAGCGTGAGCCCCAAAAAAATAAAGCCCCACAGACTACCTAGAGCTTCCGTGAGCGCTGAGCCGCTCCGGCAGGGACGCGTTAATCGATTCACGACTCAGACTCTAACACGTTAATCAAGCTAACGCCAAAACCCACGCTAAGGGATCAGGGCAAATATCGGCGGCAGAGGCGCGTAGCCCGGCAGTCGTCTCCTTCACGTTCCGAGTGAACATTGCTCCGCACAATGAATACGCAGCCCACGGATGGGGCCAGGGCTCACGGGAGTCAACGAGAATGCTGTTCACTCTGCCGAGCCTCCCGCGTTTTCCTGTGCGCGCGACTGGTAATTAGAGATCGACGCGCGACTGTCCTCAATTGATACTGCTCGATTAATGGAGTTGTCCGAGTTTCGTGGTCGTATATGCGACGCCCTGATCCGAATACGCGAAATATGCGACGCCAATCCGTCAGTGAGACAGCGGGCTTTGCCTCAGGATTTGCGCAGACTGCTATCCATCGTGCGAACTGCTGCATCAGAGTTAATCCTCTGCGCCTCCGTAGATGAGGCCATAAGCCGGCTGAAACGGGATCAATTAAAATTAGGAGCCGTCGAGTATGTGTCCAGCTGGGCGCTGAGTGATGCGGAGATAGAGTCAGCAATATTGCTCGCACACGCAAAAGAAACTCACGATACGCCCTCGTTGCCTTGCTTTGCCTTTTGCTCTTATCTAATCGAGCTATGTGACGGGTTAAAACCCGGCAAAGGGCCTGCCGTGCAGTAGGCTCGGTCATGGAATATCCGGGTGATCCAAACCCCAGCCTTCTCCTGTTTCTTCTTCAGCTACTGGTTGCGTGTCCGGCTCAGCCGGGTTAGTAGGCAAGCGCTTAGGGACGCTGATAGGCTCATCTTCAATCGCGTGCTCCGTGTTCGTGTTTGGGGCGGGCAGTTCGTGCTTCCTGTTCACTAACTGCTCGCGGAGTTCGATAAGTCGCTTACGCTGTTCTTCCGAGCAAACCACGGCTGTTTGAGCCGTGGCCGTCGCATTAACTTGAACGCTCGGGTTTTGACGGTAGTCTTGCCAGAATGAGAACTTCAAGAAGGCTTCCCATGCCCGCCAGTCCTTGGCTCCGGCTGCCTTAATCTCGGCCAGTGCTTTTTGCCGAGCCTGTTCGCGGGCTTCCTCTAAGCGCGGCAGTAGCTCGGCGTGTTGCTCTCGCCAGTCCAGCAGCACGCTATTGCTGATACCGCCAGCTTTACAGGCTTGCTGGATCGTCAGGCCCGGCCTTTGCGCGATCAATGACCTGTTCCGATGTCCAGGAGATCGGAATGCCTGAGCGTGTGGCAGCCATGACCACTACATTTCGATTCGGACCGCGCTCGAGATAACGAATCTAGCGATAGTGCGGCAAAATTTTTGGCCAAAGCTCCAGGTTGGCAGCTGTCTCAAAAGCCGCTATTCTCGGCGCTCGCATCAGGATCGAGTTCGTTTTGTGCATTCAAGTGCAAGGTGACCGGTTAGAATCCTAACCCGCACCAATGATCGACGTTTCGCGATTTTTTGGAACTCAAATCGGAAATTGCGCCCAACGGCAGCGGTTCAAATACAGCAGTCAATGAAGACCATCGTTTCGGTCGTCTTCATTGGCGCCGAATTGAATTAATTTTCCGACTTTGTCTTAAGACCTTCCGTGCCGGGCCGCGTCTGCTTCCTGAGCCAGCCGCGTCAGCAGGGCAAAGAACGCTGGCGATTGGCCGATAAAGAGCCCCATATCCGTCAGGAACTTAACAACGCCCATGGCAATGCCCTTCGTTTCAGTCGGTCGAATGATCGAACATGGCGGGAGATCGCGGCTCAGGAACGGGCAAGGCTCCGGCATGATCAGGTTATTCTGCAAGAGCTCTCCGCCGTCCGACAGGTCCGGAAAGGTTACCGATACGCCGGTCACCGGATCGACAGCAGTTAAGGCAGGCGCATTGCCCGCCTTGTCCTGCCATGTCTGAAAATGCATGGTCTCGGTAGGACCAATGCTGATGAGGATTCGCAAGACTTCCGTGTGGGTCGCTCTCTGCGCCATCGAGGGATAGAGGCTGGTGCCACCCTGTTCGATGGTTGGAAAATGGAAAGCTGCGGTATTCGCGATAGCCTGCAGGAAGTTGGGATCAGTTGTATCCGCATCGGTCCTGGGAATTGCTGTGTGCTGGTTGACGCCTAGGGTTGGGACGGCCTGCGGAAAGACATGATTTGGATCAAGATCCGGGTTATGGCTGTCGTCGCGGTAGCGCGTCCACCAGCTGGTGTCCACCGTGAGTTGAGTCAGGTTAGTAAGCCGTTTCCCGATCAGGGCGGTGTTGACACCGGTGGCAGTGCTGCCCATCAGGGTGCGAAACGGATCGAAATTAACAGTGGCCATTCCCTTGGAAGCGAGGTAGGCATTGAGGAAGTTCTGGTGAGTGAATTCATCATCCGTGTTGTCATGGATGTATACGGCCATGTCCTCATCTAGGACTTCGAGTGCGGCTGTGTAGGCGGTGTTGCCGCTGCCGCCTGGAACTTCACTGTCCTGGACTCCGCCGAGTTCGTTGTATTGGACCCAGAAGTCGGTCTCGAGTATTTCCGCCGCCGCAGCGAACCGGAGCAGGGCCGCGTCTCCCGGTGTCAGACCGCCACTCGCCTTTGCGGTCCGAGTGTTGATAAAAAATCCCGCGCCAACGGTTCCTGCTCCAACGGCGAGTGACTTTCCTAAAAAGGAACGGCGACTGATGGAGTTTTTTGAAGGTTTGATTTTATCTTCCGAATTATTTTTTGGTGTAAGCGCATTTAGTGTTTTCACGCCCGTAGAATCGCAGCGATTCGCGCTGTGCGCTGCACCCGAAAAGTAACGCGACTGTTACTTTTGCGGAGGGTCCTCTTCTCTGACCTTTTCTCGGCTTCGAAGCGCGGTTGGGAGCGTTCTACATGTCGCCGATGGTGTAGCCAACGTGTCGAACAGTGTGAATAAGCGGAGGGTCGCCGAGTTTTTTTCGCAATCGGCCGATGAAAACTTCCACTAGTTTCGTGTCGTATTCGTGCTCGTGCTCCCATACGCGCTCACACAATTCGGTGCGGGTGAACACTCGGCCGGGCTCACGCATCAGTACCTTGAGCAACATTAACTCGCGGGCCGATAACTTGATCGTCCGTCCTCCGCGATGAACCGGGTGATCGACCAGATCGAGCGTCAGATCACCGACATGCAGACTCAACGCAGGCTCTTCGGCGCAGCGCCGGCCAAGTGCGCGCACCCGCGCTCCCAATTCCGACATGGCAAATGGTTTTGGCAAATAATCGTCCGCGCCAAGTTGCAATCCAGCCACCCGATCTTTTAGTTCGCCGCGGGCGGTCAATATCAGGACGCGGCTCACGCTGTGTTCTGAACGCAGACGGCGCAATACTTCGAAGCCGTCCATTGCTGGCAGGCCCACGTCTAATATGATCAGGTCAAATGAACTCTCTAATGCTCGATCCAAAGCCGTTTCCCCGTCGTGAACTAGGAGTGGGTCATGACCGGCTTCGGTCAGTGCTGAAGCGATCTGCCGCGCCAATCGAACCTCATCTTCAACTACCAAAACACGCATGAATTTTACGAAGAGTAAGCACTTGGTTTCAGCTTCCTATGAACTCACGTCTGTGATCGAAGCAACACCGCAAAAGTAACTGTCGCGTTACTTTTCGTGGACACTTCTACGCTTAGAAGCGCACTGTGAATTGCGCGGTAAACCGGTGATTATCGTCTTGCTGACCGGTTGTTAGGGCTGAAAACTGTATTCCAATTTCAACTGAGAGTGTGCGTAAGACGGTTGTGCGCGGTGGCCGCCTTCGCCAAAAAGTCGGCGTCGAACTCCCGCTGCGGTTTTGCATCGCTCATCGCATTGATGCCAGCGTGCATGAGAGTTTATTTGGGGCTGATTCGTGTCTGCCAACAGATTCCGAGGTGCTCAGCCTGATTGGAAACATTGTACAAGGGTTTTAGATCATGATCCTGTAAAGCTTGCAGCCTTAATTCGGGATCAATTTCAAACGCCGTCGTAAGTATTCTTTCGCAGATAAGCCTACTAAGGACAGAAGGAGTAGGCCAAAAATAGAGCCTGTGTCCGGGGCTGCAGCCACGTCATCTTGTTTAAAGCTGCCCGTCAGAGTCAAGTCAGACCGGCGATGTTATGGGCAATTAATCGTCTCTTCGAACGCTCGCAACTTCGACATATTGGCATTCTGCGCCACGCTGCCAGTTTCCTGCGATGCTATACAATCCGTGTCTTAACATCCCCAAGCGGAGCGCAAACTCATTGTTACCAGTGGCAGAAAGCAAAACCTTAGCTCTATGATCGTAAGATTGCAGTTCATAATTGATGTTCGGTTGATTACAGAAGAAGCCTCCTTCGTAACTCACGACCCATCCCTGCATATCGAATGATTCGCCGCCACTTGAAATTATCATTTCAGTTCCTGCCAATGTTGATACCGTAGTTAAGCAGCTCACGATTACCGCAAATAATAGCGTTTTCATGGTTTGGTTGTTTTTTAAACTTCAAGATACATGCAGCGGAACGCAAAGGCAAACGTCGCAAACGACAATCGGCGCATCGCGGCTAGTTCGTTATTATTGTCTTCGGCAGAAATCAGTAGCCCAAATGAGAACAACAGTACCGCTGCAATACTATAACATTTGAAAATATCTTCTCGAATTCAGAATTGAAATCGAAATCAGTCGCTAGTGATTTCAAAGAATCCAGCCAGCGGTTTGGTTGGAGGGATTGGTTAGACAACGAGTGGATCGAGTAAATTAAACAGTTATTCATAATCACAGGAAAACTTTCCCTTTGATGATCGCTCTGACGATCCCAAATTAATCTTCTTCTTGTGCCGCGTTTGTTTCAATCAGACCAAGCATTAGGAACGCCGTTTGCGAAAGCAACTGTCTGCCAACCGAGTAGATACCACGGTGGCTTGACTGAAAAACCAGTCGATGCGCGGGACCAAATAGGTTCACGAACAAAATATCCGGGAGAAGGCCGTTGTTCCCACTGTGAGCAGCGGCTTTTCTCGTTTCTAGTGCGGATTAAGCTTTATTCTCGACGGTCAGGGGAAGGCGAATTACAATTGCTTTCTTTTTCATGGGGATGTCCGCAGAGGTTAAAAAGGAACTTCATCTGGAAATCGCCCACGTCCTGTTCATGGACGTGGTGGGCTTTTCGAAACTTCTGATTAACGACCAGACCGAGATACTTGAGCAACTTAATCGACTCGTCCGGGAAACGCCGCACTTCCGCCAAGCCGAAGCGGCTGGGAAACTGATTCGGCTTTCTACCGGCGACGGAATGGCGCTGGTGTTTTCCAGCAGCGCGGAAGCTCCGGTAGAATGCGCATTGGAAATTAGCAAAGCGTTGAAGAGGTATCCGCATGTTCAATTGCGGATGGGTGTGCACAGCGGGCCGGTGAACGCGGTTAGCGATGTCAATGACCGCTCAAATGTGACGGGTGCCGGAATCAACATGGCGCAGCGAGTGATGGATTGCGGAGATGCCGGGCACATTCTTCTCTCCAAGCGTCTCGCGGGAGATCTGGAGCAATACCGGCAGTGGCAACCGTGCCTGCACGATCTCGGCGAATGCGAAGTGAAGCATGGCGCCCGCGTCCACGTCGTTAATCTTTACACGGACGAAGTCGGTAACCCAGAAGTGCCGGAGAAATTTCGGCAGGCAAAAGTAGGGCAAACAGCGCCAGCAACTCCCGTATCTGAGGCGAAACTGGCTCGACGATCACGAACATGGATTGCTGCGCTTGTCATTGTTGCGGCTATCGCCATGGCGGCGGGATTTTACATTTTCTCGCGTCAATCTAGCTCGAAGGCACCGCCTTCTTCCGCCGCGCCGCCACCGGCAATGATTCAGGAAAAATCGATCGCCGTCCTGCCCTTTGAAAACCGCAGCCCTGATCCTAACAATGCCTACTTTGCCGATGGCATACAGGACGAGATTCTGACGCGCTTATCCAAGATTGCTGATCTGAAAGTAATTTCGCGCACTTCGACACAGCATTACAAAAGCGCACCTGAAAACCTGCCTGAGATCGGCAGACAACTTGGCGTCGCCCACATCCTGGAAGGAAGCGTGCAGAAGAGCGCCGACGCCGTGCGGGTGAACGTGCAGCTGATCAAAGCAGCCAATGATTCCCATCTTTGGGCCGATACCTTTGATCGCAAGCTGACGGACATCTTTTCGGTTGAGAGTGAGGTGGCCAAAGCCATCGCCGATCAGTTGCGAGCACACCTTAGCGGTGGCGAAGAGCAAGTTATCGCCGCAAAACCGACAAACAATACCGAGGCCTACGATGCCTACCTGCGTGGGTTGGCTTATAGCCTGAAGGGCACTACACCCGCCAACTACCTTGCCGCGCAGAAATATCTCAGAGAAGCGGTGCAGTTGGATCCGAAGTTCGCGCTTGGTTGGGCGGTGCTCTCATACACGGATGCGCTCGGATATATTACAACGACTCTTCAACCAACGGTCGTCCTGCGTGAAGAGGCACGGCAGGCGGCCGAAACCGCGCTTAGTCTTCAGCCCAATCTCGGCGAAGCCGTACTGGCCAAAGGTTATTATCACTATGCCTGCCTAAAGGATTACGACACCGCAGTGCATCACTTTGAGCAAGCACGTCAGCTCTTGCCCAATAGCAGTCAGATTCCTGAGGCCCTGGCCTATGTCACGCGGAGACGCGGCCAGTGGGACCGGAGCGAGTCGTACTTCAACGAAGCCGAGCGGCTAGACCCACGTAACGTTGAGCTACTCGACCAGCATGCCCTTTCCTATTACTACCTTCGTCGTTTCTCCGAAGCGCTGCGAAAACTTGATCAGGTTCTTGATATCATACCGGACGACGTCCATACCGTGGCGGAAAAGGCAGCCATCGCACAAGCTGAGGGCGACCTGCCACGTGCCTCAGCGCTTCTCGCTCCGCTCCGCCCGGCGGCTGACCTCACCCAAGCCTTGGAAACACAAGTTTATCAGGCCATCCTCGAGCGCCGCCCTGCACAAATCATTCCTCGGTTAGAGGAGGTATTAGCCAAGCCTGATCCGGCGTTGGGCTTTTACAATGGCGAACTGCGTTTTTGGTTAGGGTGGGCGCAAGAGGTTGGCGACGATCATGCCGCTGCGAAGGAAAGTTGGCGACAGGCTCGCAGCGAACTGGAATCTTTTCTCAAAGAACAGCCGGAAAACTATCGGCTCGTCGCCGATCTCGCGCTGACCAATATGGGTCTTGGTGAAAAAGCTGCGGCATTGACGCTGTCAGAGCGGGCGATGGCGATGCTCCCGATCGAGAAGGACGCGGTGGCCGGTTCCCGGCCAATCGAGATCCTTGCCCGGGTAGCGGCGCAAATGGGAGAGCGCGACCGCGCTATCGCCGCTTTACAGAAACTACTCTCGATACCTGCCAGTGGTCCCCTGGCTGAAAACCTCCCGCTCACTCCCGCGCTTCTCCGGCTCGATCCGATGTTCGATCCGCTCCGGAATGATCCACGCTTCCAAAAACTGGTCGAGCAGTCTCCTTCGCAAAACTCCAAGTAAACGACTGAAACTCCCGAACTGCGTGCATACGGCAAGGCCAAAAGATCAGGGTGGGCTTGCCCTGATTTCTCGGACAGTTAGGCAAGGGTAATTTGGTTTAGTTTCAATTCAAAATTGGTTGGACTTTGATAAGCAAGACTGGAATGGAGTCTGACGCGGTTGTAGAAGGTCTCGATGTAATCGAAGACGGCGGTGCGAGCCTGGGCCAGAGTGCCGAAGCGATGATGGTAAACGAGTTTGTATTTAAGGGTGCTCCAAAATGATTCGATGAAGGCGTTGTCGTAGCAGTTGCCCTTACGAGCCATCGAAGCGAGCAGACCGTGTTGGGCCAATGTTTGTCGATAAGCGGCACTGGCGAACTGAGCGCCGCGATCGGAGTGGATGATGAGGGATTTGACGGGGCGGCGTTGACTGAGCGCCATGTGTAAAGCGGCGATGACAAGAGAGGCATCGAGGATTTGATGCATGGCCCAGCCGATGACGCGCCGGGTGAAGATATCCAGAACCGCAACGAGATAGAACCAGCCCTGGCCGGTGAGGATGCACGTGGCATCGGTGACCCAGACTTGATCGGGTCGTTGAACGCGGAGGTGTCGGATGCGGTTGGGCGCAATAGGTCCACCATGACGGCTTTCTGTGGTCGCGGGGCGATATTTGGAGCGTTGCCGCGCGAAGAGCCGCTCCAAATGCATCAGCCGAGCAATGCGATTGCGCCCTCCCGGGCAACCCAACACGCGAGCCAGTCGCGGACTGCCGTAGGTTTGACGACTGCGCATAAACTCTTCGCGAATGCGTTGGCGCAACCGGGCGTTGTCGCATTGGCGCGGTCCCGGATTACCACGACGCTTGATCCAATCGTAGTATCCACTGCGCGAGACCAAAAGAGCCTCACACAACCAAGCTACTTTGTATTGGCCGCTCATCCGTTGGATTCGGGCATACCTCTCGGCGGCACTTCGGAGAGGATGCCCAGCGATTTTTTTAAAACTTCACGCTGCTCTAATAGCTTGGCGTTTTCGGCACGTAGGTGGCGGATCTCCGCCTCCAGCTCCTCTACGTTGCGCTTCGGCTTGGGCTGCGCCTTTGCGTTGTTGGGTAGGCGCTCCAAACGTGCCCAGCGGTAGAGTAGCGGCGCCCGAATACCCAGCTCCGCTGCCACCTTGGCCGCGCTGCGGCCACTGGCACGCCACAACTCCAGCGCCTCCTCTTTGTACTCTTGGGTGTATCTCGCCTTGCTCCCAGTCGGCTTCGTTAACTGCGTCTTCATGTGGTGGTATTCCCCCGAAAGAGTGGACGCGGAGAGCGCAGCGATTTGTTGGTTAGTTTAATGATGGATTTTGGTTTTGGAAGTAATGGTTGAGGAAGCTTTGAGGCGATTGATAACCCAGGGCGCTGTGACGGCGTTTGCGGTTATAGAAGCTTTG